>MDTG01297148.1_pt1 | contig 143617 bp, 124 predicted proteins | sample 811421 | NCBI WGS metagenome assembly MDTG01 (sample SAMN05326645, study PRJNA326480) | marine metagenome | isolation source: seawater | place: Pacific Ocean: South East | collected 2011
GGTAAATCTCCGTGTGCGGGATGCCTCCGGCGCCACTCACACAAACACATAAAACCCCGGCTCCGGCCGGCATCCCGCACATCCTCATACCGCCAGGCGAAACCGCCGTGGCGCCAGACCTGCTTGAAAAGGCTAGATTTCGGGAACGCTCGACCGGCCCAGAGACGGTGTGCCGCCGGCATATGTCACCAGCATCTCGATGCGTTTGGGGATCGGCGGATGGGTGGCGAACAGGCCCATGAAACCGGTCTTCGGGTTCTCGATGAACATCTCGCGCACCTCGTCCGGCGCCGTCTCGATCTCGGCATGACCGGAGATCTTGTTCAGCGCCGCGATCATGGCGTCGGGATTGCGGGTCAGCTCGACCGCCCCGGCATCGGCCATGTATTCGCGCCGCCGCGACAGGGAAAAGCGGATCACGATGGCCAGAAGATAGGCGATCGCCAGGATGGCCAGCGCCGCCACGATCACCAGCCCGCCCGACCGGCCGCCCGAACGGCGATCCCCGCCCGATCGCAGGCCGAACCAGAAAATCCGCCGGAAGACGATCTCGGCAACAAAGGAGATGATCCCCACGAAGATGATGGCGATCACCAGCAGACGGACATCCTTGTGCCGGATATGCGAGAGCTCGTGCGCCAGCACGGCTTCCAGCTCGGCATCGTCGAGCCGGTCGACCAGGCCGCGCGTCACCGTCACGGTGTACTGCCCCTCCCGCAGGCCGGAGGCATAGGCATTGAGCGCAGGCGTCTCGATCACCGCCAGGTGCGGCATGGTGAGACCGCGGGAAATGCAGAGATTTTCCAGGAGGTTCCAGACGCGGGTCTCCTCCTTGCGGGAGACCCGCCGCGCGCCGGTGGCGGCATTGATGATGGACTGGTGGAAGAACCAGGCGATCACGAACCAGATGCCGGCCAGGCCCAGCGACCAGGCCGCGATGGACGGCAGGCGGGCGAGTTCGGCGCCAATGAGATCGGGCCGGGCGCCCTTGCCGGCATAGCTGCCGGCAGAAGGGTCTGCCAGGCCGACGGTGAGCCATGTCACCGCCAGCCCGAGCAGGATCAGGAGGACGGGAAACCCGGCCAGCAGCAGGACGGATTTGAGATTATTGTTCCAGATATGGGAGCGAAGTCCGGTCGCGCCCAGGAACATGGCCTAGAACTGCACCTTGGGGGCGCCGCGCTCGGCTTCGCCGACCTCGAAATATTCGCGCTGCTTGAAGCCCATCGAATTGGCGATGACCACGGCCGGGAATTGCTCGGTCGCCGTATTGTACTCATTGACCGCATTGTTGAAGAAGCGGCGGGCGGCGGCGATCTTGTTTTCCAGGTCCGCCAGCTCGTTCTGCAACGACAGGAAGTTCTGGTTGGCCTTGAGATCCGGATAGGCTTCGGACAGGGCAAACAGCTGGCGCAGCGCGCCGGAGAGCATGTTCTCGGCCTCGGCCAGGCCTTTCAGCGAGCTCGCATCGATGGCCTGCTGGCGCGCCTTGGTGACGTTTTCCAGCGTGTCCTTCTCGTGCGCGGCATAGCCTTTCACCGTCTCCACGATGTTGGGCACGAGATCGTGGCGCTGTTTCAGCTGCACATCGATATCGCCCCAGGCCTGGTTACAGGTCTGCCGCAGCGCGACGAGACGGTTGTAGACCATCACCAGGAAGATACCGATGCCGATCACAAGGATCAGAAGGATAATACCGGCGTCCATATGTCGTCTCCTGTCGGCAGGACGTTGAATGTCTTACGAGACTTACCTATTCCGCCTTCGCCTGTGAAGCGAGGAATTCCGAGCCGCGCGGGGCGAAGCGGAGCGAGCGCGGGAAGCCGCGCGGCGCCATCTTGCCGGCCTGCGCCCGTTTGGCAGTCCACAATTGCCAGTCTTCCAGATTGAAACGCCGCCCGGCCCCGTCGAGCCAGGTCAGCCCCTCTTCCGCCGAGAAAGTGGTGGCGTCGGCGAGACGCGCACCCTTGCCGCCCATCAGCCGCACGCCCTTGCCGCGCGACATCTGGGGGATTTCCTCCAGCGGGAAGACCAGGAGTTTCTTGTTCTCGCCGATCAGCGCACAAGTATCGCCCATGGCCGGAATGCACAGCAGTGCCTCATCGCCTGCCATCAGGTTGAGGATCTGCTTGCCGCCCTTCTTCATGGCGACGCAATCCTTCTCCTGGATGCGGAAACCGGTATTGCCGGTCGAGGCGACCAGCAGGGTGCGCTCCGGATCGTATTTGAACAGGCCGATCGGCGCGGCGTCCTCGGGCAGGTCGACATGCAGCCGCACCGGTTCGCCATGACCGCGCCCGCCGGGCAGTTTGGAAGCTTCCAGCGTGTAGAACTTCCCGTCCGTTGCGAACATCAGGAGCTTGTCCGTCGTCTCGCACTTCACGGCGAAGGCCGAGCGGTCGCCCTCCTTGAATTTCAGCTCGGTGACGTCGTTGATATGGCCCTTGAGCGCCCGCACCCAGCCCTTTTCGGACAGGACGGCCGTGATCGGCTCGCGCACCACGAAGGCCTCGATCGGGGCATCGCCGGCAATGTCCGGCGCCTCGCCGAAAGCCGAGCGGCGGCGGCCCAGCGGTGTGGATTGCGCATAATAGTCGGCGACCTCACCGATCTCCTGCCCGACCTTCTCCCACTGGCGTTCCGTGGAGCCGATCAGCTCCTTCAACACCTTGCGCTCGCCCCGGAGTGCTTCGTCTTCCTTGCGGATTTCCAGCTCTTCCAGCTTGCGCAGGGCCCGCAGGCGCATGTTCAGGATGGCTTCGGCCTGGCGCTCTGTGAGCGAGAAAGCCTCGATCAGCTTGGCCTTGGGCTCGTCCTCGAAGCGGATGATCCGGATCACCTCGTCCAGATCGGCATAGACGATGAGATAGCCGGCCAGCACTTCCAGCCGGTCTTCCACCTTGGCCAGGCGCGTCTCGGCCCGGCGCACGGCAACCTCGCGGCGATGCTCCAGCCAGATCTGCAGCACTTCCTTCAGCCCGATCACCCGCGGCGTACCGGTGGGGTCGAGCACATTCATGTTCAGCGAAATGCGGGTTTCCAGATCGGTGAGCTTGAACACCGACTCCATCAGCATTTCCGGATCGACGAGCTTGGATTTCGGCTCCAGCACGAGGCGGATATCCTCGGCGCTCTCGTCGAGAACATCGTCCAGCAGCGGCAGTTTCTTGGCGTCCATCAGCTGGGCGATCCGCTCGACCAGTTTGGACTTCTGCACCAGGTACGGGATTTCCGTGATCACCACGCGCCACATGCCGCGGCCGAGATCTTCCTTCTCCCACCTGGCGCGAACGCGGAAACCGCCGCGGCCGGTCTCGTAGGCCTCGCGGATCGATTCCGGCGATTCAACGATCGTGCCGCCGGTCGGGAAATCCGGCCCTTTCACATGTTTCAGGAGCGCGTCGGTTTCGGTCTCCGGATTGTCGATCAGCGTGAGTGCGGCCGCACAGATCTCGGCGACATTGTGCGGCGGGATCGAGGTTGCCATGCCCACGGCGATACCGGTCGAGCCATTGGCCAGAAGGTTCGGGAAAGCACCGGGCAGGACCAGCGGTTCGTTTTCGGACCCGTCATAGGTCTCCTCGAAATCCACCGTGCCATGCTCGATATCGCGCAGCAGGAGTTCGGCGGCCTTGGTCAGGCGGGCTTCGGTGTAACGCATGGCGGCCGCGCCATCGCCGTCGATATTGCCGAAATTGCCCTGGCCCTCGACCAGCGGATAGCGCGAGGCGAAATCCTGGGCCAGGCGGACCAGCGCCTCATAGACCGACTGGTCGCCATGGGGGTGATATTTACCGATCACATCGCCGACCACGCGGGCCGACTTCTTGAAGGCCTGGTCCGGGTTCAGCTTCAGCTCGCGCATGGCGTAGAGCAGGCGCCGGTGCACCGGCTTCAGCCCGTCGCGCGCATCCGGCAGGGCCCGCTGGGTGATCGTGGAAAGCGCGTAGGCGAGATAGCGCCGCGACAGCGCGTCCTCGAACTTCTCCTCGATAATGTGCCCGCCATCCGGATCGAAATGATCGCCCATGCCTCAACGCCTCGTGATTCGTACCAGGTCAGTATAGCCGACACGGCTGGCCACACAGGCACGGGGCACAGGTTTGTTGTGGGCAAGCTAGAGCCGCCCGATCCGTTCGAGCTCGGCGATCAGCCGTGTGCGGGCTTCGGGGAGTTGCCGGTCGACGGGCCAGAGGACGCGGCGTTCGAGGAAATAGCCGGTCAGGTCCAGCCCCTTGGCGATATCGCCTTTGACAATCTCGCCCGAGCCGCGCATGAAGCCCGGCAATTCCAGCAGCTTGGCCGCATAGGGCGCTGCCTCTTCACGGCACACGGCGCGGCCGGTGCGCGGCGAGACATGACTGAGATCTTCGGTCTCGCCGGTCACGGCGCATTTCCTGAGATCGAGGCCGTAGCCCAGATCCGACAGCAGCCCCGCCTCCCAGCGCACATAGAGGGCCGGCCAGAGATCCTCGTCCTCGAAGGCGGAGAGCAAGAGCTCGAACCCGGCATGCACCGCCGGATGCGCCTCGCGCTCCGGCAGCGCCATCACGGCGAGCGCGCAGGCCGCATTGAGACCGGCGAGCGCGGCCCGGTCCTCCATTACGCCGCCGGCGCCAAGATGGTCGGCCTCGATCTGGAACATGCCGAGATGCTCGGCCAGACGGGCGCGCCAACCCACCGTGACCTGGTTGCCCGGCTGCAGGATCGGCCGCATGGATTTCGAGCGCGCACCCTTGACCAGGCCGGCATGCCGGCCCTGGCTTTCGGTCAGGATTTCCACGATGGCACTCGTCTCGCCATGCGGCCGCACCGCGAGGACAATGCCCTTGTCACGCCATTCCATCGAGCGGTTTTAGGTGAGTCTGCCCGCAGCTGCATCCGGCAAATGCCCGCAACCGATGCGACGGCTTGCGCCCTCCCCCGCTCATTCAGGATAATCCGGCAGCCCCGCCGGTAGTTATCCAGCCAGATCCAGTCTTACCGGTACGCCCGGCGCCAGACGGCCATCCTCGAGCTCGAAGGTCAGGATCACAGCCGACTCGGATCTTTCTCCGTCGAATACGTCCACATAGAGTACGCTCAAAGTGCACGTCCCGGATGGGCTCTCGCAGCTGCTAACCAACTCTGCGTGATTGGGGCCGCCCCAGTCGTCCGCCGCCGTCGGCAGCGATCCGAACAGGCTTGCCAGGACACCCGGCAGGGTATGCGAAAGCCCCTGTGCGTCCAGTACGCCAATATAGTCCGGGCCCACAAACTCGACGGGGTGATCGGCACCGGCGAGAATCAACGCCTCCAGCACCTGCGCGCTGAGCATTTCATTCGCAGGCGCTTTCGGGTCCGGATCCTGGGCGGCAGCAGGGCTGGCCACAATCAACGCAAAAAGCACAGAAGCCGCAGCCGTCAGCGCTCCTCGCATAGACAAGTAAGACATGATTTCCATCCGCGTCGGTTATCCAAGTCTCGGGTCAGGCCTTGCTTAATCAGCCAGGAGCGAGCACGGGACAGGCCCCGGCCCAGGCAAGCCGCCTTGTTTGACTCAATCTTAGGCCGTGCAACGCGTGCTGCAAGCCCAATCGATGGACTGATTTCCGGCGCACTCGCCTTTGACTTGTATCCCCCTTTCCGGCTGCTAGTGTTTACACGCGTAAACGGGGGGCACTAATGGCGGCGTCGGGCATAATTCGTTCCGCACTGACGGGACTACTCGCGGCCTTTTTGGTCGCATGCGGCTCGGGCGATGACGCATCGGAGGATGACACACCGGAAATCGAGTCTGCCGATGTATCGCCCTTCCCCGGAACAGAATTGCCTTCCGGCCGCGCCCAGCTCCCAAGCCCGCAAGTGCCGGTTGAACCGGAGCTGGAGCCTGCCCCCGGCAAGTTTCCGGCCCCGGTCGAGACCGGCGCAGCCCCTGACACAGAATCCACTCCTGACATGGAGGCCACACCTGCCTCAGAGGGCCTGACGGTCGAGACCCTCAGAACCCGGGACGCGCGCCCGCCTTGTGGCGGGTCCGCGACATGTCAGAATGCCGGATCGATTTCAGGCGGGCATGGTCAACCGGCCGTCGATATCTTCTACGACCCGGAACGCGACGATGCGATCGTCCGATGGGGCAACGCCCTTGGCGGGGTTATCGCGTGCGCTGACGGGGGAGACACGATCACCGCCTGCGTCGACGCGGCACCGTTTGAACAATCCTGCAAGGATGAGTTTGACCGCCTGTCCGCGCTGGCTGACGAGCTGGCCGCTTTCGATGCCGTGTTCCTGACAGCAGAAAGCCCGTGCCGCCCGCAGGAGGGTCAGCCATGAACCGCAAGCTTGCGGCACTTTGCCTGGCAGCCACAGTCGGGCTGGGACTGGCTGCGTGGGACACCCGCGTGATCGCCGGTCACCCCTGGATGTCGATCTATCAGGAGGCCCCGTCTTCAAGCCTGCCCGAGCACACCAGTGTCAGCGACGACACATTCGACTATCTCGACCCGACGGGTGATTTGCGCCGGCTGTTCGGCCGGGGCGGCAGCGCGAGCCTGGACGTCGTCGATCTCAATGCCAGCCATTTCCGGGCCGAGGAAATGTCCGAGACGGCTCGCGCAGGCGATGACCCGGAGACCGCTGTCGAAGAGCGCCGTATCCCGCCGCCCGGGCATTTTGCGGGCCTGCCGGACTATAGCTATGCCCTGTACGACTGGCTGAACAAGAACACGACCTGTCCAGCCTTCCAGGATGCCGCCTATACCGCGCGCTGCCATGAGTTCGCCGGTTGGCTCGGAGGCCTGAACTCGGTCCACTTCGGTTCCCAGGCAACCGAGATGTACGCGCATCACCACCGCAATGCGCTTGCCCTCGCCGGACGTGCCCGCGAGATGCGCACCGCCATGACAGATACCGAGCACGAGCTCTATGCGGATGAGTTGAAAGAGGCGGAACTTCTGGCGCTCGCCTATGAGGGGTACGCCCAGCATTTCCTGCAGGACCGATGGGCGATCGGTCATATGTGGGAGCGGTGGGATGCGCCCGATCCGCAGCAAATGCCGGTGTCCCTGCCGCAACACCTCCTGATCGGCGGACTGGCCGGGCTCATCCACGGCGCGGAAGCCCTGGTCAATCAGCATCGCTGGATGGAAGCCCTGCTGACCCGGGCCGATCCCATGTCCTCGCCGGTGGCCGGCCTGGGCAATTTTGCCGTCCCGATGCAGTATCGCCATGTGTCGGAAGGCGCTGACGGCCCGCCCACCTCCGGGATCGGAGATGAGCGGTTCCAGGACGCCCTGGACAATAATTTCAGCCTCAGCAGGTATTCACCCGGCGCGACCGATCAGGTGTTGACCGTCCCGACCCAGTTCGCGGGAATGCGGGAATGTGCCGGCGCGGGCTGGGCGGAGGTCATCCGTGCGCTGGGCCCGAACGAAGCCGGCGGTTTTGGCGTGTATCAAGCCCCGCTTTCGGCTTCAGCGCCGGACTTTGCCGTGATCGAACAGGACGATTGCTGGAACATGTGGGCCACCAATGAGTCGATGATGATCGGCCTGTTGGGGCCCAATCCGGAACGGTCTCTGGCCTTGATTTCGACCGCCGACTTTCTGGTTTCCCTGGGCGAAACACCTGGAGGCAGCAGCCAGGCTGTCGGCGATCGGGCGGAACTGGTGGCCTATGCAACGCGTCTCTGGCTCTATGGCCGCGAGGATCCCGACGGCACGCAGGTCGCTCGCGGCGAAATGACATCATTCGCCCACAACCTCGCGAGCCTGCTCGGTCAGGAAAACCTGTCCAATCCCAATACGGTCTGGGAGTTTCAGGAAGGCGGGGCCTATGAATTGCCCAGCTATGTCGAGCCGGTCGGGCTGACCAGCGAGGCCGCTGACTGGACGATCCCGGCACTGCCTGAAAGAGATGTGCGCGGCCGGGATATCCAGACCCTCTACGGCGCCTTCACCGGCGCGCAATCCGACTATTGGTGTGAGAATCGCGACATTCTGCGGGACTTGCGCGCCGAGCCGACACCTCACAATCGCCAACTGTGCGAGCGCTTGGCAGGGCGCATGTATCAGGGGACCCACCCCGGCTATGCCGGCCCCAATGCCCGGGAGCGCGAATTTCAATCCAGCCCCGTGCGCTCGATCTGCCAGATCCGCGATGCGGGTATTGAATCGGATCAGGCGGACGATCCCGACAATCCCTACTGGCTCGACCAGGGATATGTGCCGTCAGACCCGGCGCGGCAGGCTCATCAACCCCGTTTCACCGATCAGGCTGCCGTTGCGAACTGGTGTGCCCGCGCGCCCGTCATCACACTGGTCGACGAACCTGAAGAACGCGATCGGAACACTGCCGCCATCCTTTATGTCGGAGACAGCCAGCTCACCCTGCATGGATATGATTTCGGCGACGAGCCGGGACGGGTCCTGGCCGAACCTGTCGGGGCGGGCCGTCCACGCCCGCTCGAAACGGTCATCAGCTGGAGCAACACGCAGGTGGTATTGGATGTCTCCGGGTATGACTGGGAAAGCGGCGACACCTATGCCCTCACACTTCTGCCAGCCAATGAAAGCAATCGTTGGACACGGGGCTCGAGTGTTGGCGAGGCGTATCTGAGAGTGCGTGAGCCTCTCGCGATCGAAACCGTCACACTGGACCTCGGAGGGCATGGTCCGTGCATGACAGACATCCCGGACTTCGACATCGTCAGTCTGTCGCAATCGATCACCCCAGACATGACGCCCGACGAGATCATGGACGTCGCTGACGCGTTTTCAGCGGACATAGCGCGGGTGCGCGACTTCTACGCGACACAGCTGGTTTGCATGCGACAACTCGCGTCGGAGCGCACACAGGACTTGCAGGATGGCGCTGTTGATCTGCGCACCGGTCTCATCATTGCGAGACGCGGTGACTACTACCTCCCGATCTTTCTGAATGCGAACTGGCCGGCCGAATGGGTGTTCAACCCGCCGCCGCATGACCCGTCGGACATGTATTTGTGGCAGGACATCTACACGACATATATCGAACAGCTGCAGGGCTCGAGCCGGTTCCTTGAAGGCGCCGACATGGTGGTTCAGGCTTGGGCCCTCGCCAAAGCATCAGACCCACCGCTGGAGCGGAATGGCACGGACCTCTCCACTTTGATGTCGTCGGCAACGAGCGTCCGGCAAGTGCTCGATCAGGGCTTTCAGGAGAGCCCGGAGCGCCCCTCAACGACCGCCCCCGGCATGCCGGATGAGGTGATCTCCGCGTTGCAGCAGCTCTCCTTTTTCGAGACAGGCTTTGAACTGGAAACCATTGGTGATGGCGTGCTGGCCAATACCGAAGAGACGATGAAAGGCCTGCGCACATGGACACAGGTGCAACATTCCCTGACTCAAATGGCCTTGCCGCAACTCGCGACAGAGATGGGCTATCTGCAAAATGAGGCCCAGCGGGCGCTGGACAGCGCACTGGACGCGTACACGCCGGAGGACTGCCGGCGCCTGATGGACATACCGGGCTGCCAGGTCTTTACGGGCGCGAGCATTGATTTTGAACAATACCACGAGCTCGGCAACTGGATATCGGCACTGGCCGGGCGCCTGCCTCGGCCTGACGCGCAACAGCTCAGCCTGGTGAGTGGCCTCTTCGAGACCGAGAACGGGCATCAACGTGTCCTGCTCAACTGGCCGTCAGAAGAATCCTATCAAGCCGCCATCGCCGGACCGGGGCGCGATGGCCCGCAAATCGCCAGGCCGCCGATCAGCGACCCCAAATAGGGGTCCTGTCATACCTTCCTATACGTCGAAATCCAGGCCGACATCCTTGTAGTGGGACCGGCGGGCCATCCATTTCGGGTCGACCTTCACATTCAGGAAAAGGTGGACCTTGCAGCCCAGCACGTCTTCCATCTCCTTGCGGGCCGCCTCGCCGATGGCCTTGATGGCGCTGCCGCCCTTGCCCAGCACAATCGGCTTTTGCGTATCGCGCTCGACGATGACGGACTGTTCCACCCGGATCGAGCCGTCGCGCAGCTTCTTCCAGACCTCGGTCTCCACCATGGAGGCGTAGGGCAATTCCTCGTGCAGGCGCAGATAGACTTTCTCGCGCGTGATCTCGGCGGCCAGGATGCGGGATGGCAGGTCGGCGACCTGGTCTTCGGGATAGTGCCAGACGCCCTCGGGCATGAGGCCCGAAAGGAAAGTCTTGAGCTGTTTCACGCCGGAACCGGTCTTGGCGGAGATCATGAAAACGTCGGAATAGACGCCCGTCTCATAAAGTTCCTGCGACATGGCCAGCAGATAATCCCGGTCGATCATGTCGACCTTGTTGAGCGCCAGGATCGCCTTGCGGCCGGTCTTGTTCAGACCGTCGATCACGCGCTGGTCGTCCTGGACCATGCGTTTGTCGCCGCTCTTGGCACCGCCATGTTCCAGCCGGGCCCGCGCACCGGCATCGATGACATGCACGACGGCATCGGCATCCTCGGCACCGCTCCAGGCCGCTGCCACCATCGACTTGTCCAACCGACGCTTGGGCGCGAACACGCCGGGCGTGTCGACCAGCACGATCTGGCTGGCCCCGTCCAGCGCCACGCCGCGCACGGCGAAACGGGTCGTCTGGACCTTGTGGGTGACGATGGTGACCTTCTCGCCGACCAGGGCATTGACCAGGGTCGACTTGCCGGCATTGGGCGAACCGATGACCGCGGCAAAGCCGCAGCGGGTTTGGGGCGTGTCAGACATGCTGTCCTTCGCGTTCGAGAAGTGCGGTGGCCGCAGCGCGTTCGGCGGCCTGTTTGGAACCGCCCTCGCCGATCGCCGGATCGAGCGGCGAGACGGTGACTTCGACGGTAAAGACGGGGCGGTGATCCGGTCCCGAGCGTTCGGTAAGCTGATAGCGCGGCACGCCGCGCCCGGTACGGGCCGCCCATTCCTGCAGGGCGGATTTGGGGTTTTCCGGCTTGGCCTTCAGCGCCTCGATGCGCGGTCCCCAGAAACGGTCATAGAAGGCCTGCGCCGCCGGACGGCCGCCATCCATGTAGATCGCCGCGATCAGCGCCTCGCAGGCATCGCCCAGGATCGAGGTCTTGTTGCGGCCGCCGCCACGTTCCTCGGACCGGCCCATTTTCAGCGCCTCGCCCAGATCGATCGACCGGGCGACATCGGCACAGGCATTCTTGTTCACCAGCGCATTGAGACGCGGCGCCAGCGCGCCCTCGCTGGCCTTGTCGAACAGGCGGAACAGGGCTTCCGCCGTCATCAGGCCCAGCACGCGGTCGCCGAGGAATTCCAGACGCTCATAGGAACGCACGCCCTTGCGGCCATCGCCATAGCTGGCATGGGTCAGGGCGCGGTCGATCAGGCTCTTGTCCCTGAAGGCATAGCCGATGCGCGCTTCCAGTTCGCTCTGCGCGTCAGCCATGGAGCATGCCGTCCAGATGGTGGCCCAGCGGACGGGCCTCGATCACCACGAAGGCCTGGGCCCAGGGATGATCGTCTGTGATGGTGATATGGGCATGGGCCTCCATGCCCTGCGGCGTCAGCATGCGCAGACGCTCCAGCGCCCGGCCCGTGAAGGCGAGCGTCGGCTTGCCGCCGGGCAGGTTGACGACGCCGATCTCCTTCCAGGACACGCCGCGCGCAATCCCGGTTCCCAGCGCCTTGGCGCCGGCCTCCTTGGCCGCAAACCGCTTGGCATAGCTGGCCGCCCGCATGCGCCGCGCCTCGGATTTCGCCTGCTCGATCTCCGTGAAGACGCGCTGCACGAAGCGGTCGCCGAACCGGTCGAGCGACTTCTCGATACGCCGGATATCCATCAGGTCGGAGCCAAGGCCGATGATCATGCAGATTGCCCCGCCCGCGCCTCGGCGATCAGGCCGCGCATGGTCTCCACCGTCTCGCGCAGACCGCGGAAGATCGCCTCGCCGATTAGGAAATGGCCGATATTGAGTTCGGCGATCTCCGGAATAGCCGCGACCGGTTTCACCGTGTCATAGGTCAGGCCGTGGCCGGCATGGACTTCCAGGCCGCGGCCATGGGCGATGGCGGAGGCCTCGGCCAGCCGCTCCAGCAGGCGTTGCTGCCCGGCCGTGTCACCGGCCAGCGCGGCTTCGCAATAGGCGCCGGTATGCAGTTCGACCACGGCGGCACCCATCGCCTCGGCGACAGCAATCTGCACCGGGTCCGGCTCGATGAAGAGCGAGACGCGGATCCCCGCCTCGCCGAGCTGACGCACGAAGGGCGCGATGTGATTGTGGCCGGCGGCCACATCGAGACCGCCCTCGGTCGTCCGTTCCTCGCGCTTTTCCGGCACGATGCAGCAGGCATGCGGCTTGTGACGCAGCGCGATCTCCAGCATTTCCGGGGTCGCGGCCATTTCCAGGTTCAGCGGCAGTTCGATCTCGGCCATCAGCCGGTCGATATCGGCATCGGTGATATGGCGCCGGTCTTCGCGCAGATGCGCCGTGATGCCGTCCGCCCCGCTCTCGGCGGCCTGCCGGGCCGCACGCACGGGATCGGGATGGGCTCCGCCGCGGGCGTTCCGGATCGTCGCCACATGGTCGATATTGACGCCGAGACGCACCGTCATGCCAGTCCGCGGCTCCCGGGCTTGATCGCCGGAATGGCTTCCAGTTCCGGCGGCAGCTGGTCGGCCGGATAGGCCGGCACCTTGTATTCGGTCAGCGCGATCAGCGGCACACCGACATCGGCCTCACCGCCGGAACGGTCCACCAGGCAGGCCTCGGCCAGCACGGTAGCGCCCGTCGCCTGGATCGCCTCGATGCATTCGCGCGAGGAAAGCCCCGTGGTGACGATATCCTCGACCACCAGAACCTTGTCGTCGGCGGAAAGTTCGAAACCGCGGCGCAGGGTGAATTCACCGTTCTCGCGCTCCACATAGAGGGCTTTCAGCCCCATCTGGCGCGCGGTTTCATAGCCGGGGACGATGCCGCCAACGGCCGGCGAGACGATCACGGTGGGCTGTTCGGAGAGTTCGGCCTTCACCTTCCCGGCGAGCGCGCGGCACAGTTTTTCCGTCCGGGCCGGATCGGCGAACACCTTGGCCTTCTGCAGGAAGACCGGGCTGCGCAGGCCCGAAGACAGGATAAAATGGCCTTCCAGCAATGCACCGGCGGCGCGGAATTCGGCCAGAACCTCGTCGCGTGTCATCTATTCCTCGCTCTCTTCGTGTTCGGCGCGCTTGCGCTCGGCGGAAACGACCGACGGGCACATGCGCAGCGCCGCCAGGATATTGGCCAGGTGCCGCGTGTCGAACACCTCGACGTCGAATTCCATGTCGAAAAAGTCGGTCGAGCGGCGCCGCGTCTTCACACTGGCGATATTGCCGCGATTCTCGGACACGGTTTTGGCGATCTCGGCGAGCACGCCCTGCCCGTTGTGCAGCACCGCCTCGATCCGCGCCATGGAGACCGCATTGTCCTCGGCCTCGGCCGTCCAGGCCAGGTCGAGCCAGCGATCCATCTCGTCTTCCTCGTGATCGGCCAGCGTCTCGCAGTCGATCGTGTGGATCTCGACACCCTTGTCGGGGATCAGGAGGCCGACAATCCGGTCGCCGGGCAGCGGCGAACAGCAATCGGCAAAGTGCAGTGTCACGCCCTGGGTGAGGCCGCGCCCCCGCACGAAAAGACGCGCCTTGTCGTCCTCGATCAGTTCGCGATCGGTGACATCTCCGCGCTCGTCCAGACGGCCCGGGAAGACCGCGTTGAGCAGATCGCCGGAGGAGACCCGGCCGCGGCCCAGCATCTCGTAGAGCTCCTCGGCATCCTTCAGATCGAGCCGCGCCAGGGCATCGCCCAGATCGGTCTCGACCAGCTGGCGGCCCTCGCGGCGGAAGGCGTGCTCGGCCATGATCTTGCCGATGCGCTGGAATTCGTCGCGCTCGCTTTCGCGGATCAGGCGGCGGATCGCAGCACGGGCACGGCCGGTGATGGCCAGATTCTCCCAGCCCTGCGGCGGCTGGCGCACACCGCCCTTCACGATCTGGACCACATCGCCATTGCGCAATTGCGTGCGCAGCGGACGTTCGCGGCCATTGATCTTGGCCGCCACCGTCGTGTGACCCAGCTCGGTATGGACCGCATAGGCAAAGTCCAGCGGCGTCGCACCAGCGGGCAGCGAGATGAGATCGCCCTTGGGCGTGAAGCAGTAGACCTGGTCGGCGAACATCTCGAGCTTGGCATGCTCGAGGAATTCGTCCGGATCGCCGCCCTGATTGAGGATTTCCACGAAGGGCCGCAGCCGTTCCAGCGGATCGCCACCGGCCGCCTGGGCGGCAGCGGGGTCGTATTTGTAGGTCGAGTTCTTGTAGCGCCAGTGCGCCGCCACGCCGCTTTCGGCCACCGCCTCCATCTCCTCGGTGCGGATCTGCAGCTCGACGCGGACATTGTGCGGGCCGATCACCGTGGTGTGCAGCGAGCGGTAATTGTTCGGCTTGGGCAGCGAGATGAAGTCGCGGAACCGCTCGGGCATGCACCGCCAGGCCTGGTGGATCACACCGAGGGCGCGATAGCACTCGTCCGGCGTCGTCACGATCAGGCGGAAGGCATAGATGTCAGCGATTTCCTCGAAGGTCAGCCCCTTGCGCTCCAGCTTGCGCCAGATCGAATAGGGCCGCTTCTCGCGTCCGAAAATCCGCGCCTCGATCCCGGCCTGCTCCAGCCGGTCGGTGATCGCCTGCGAGACGGCCGATACTTCCTGGGCGTGCTCGTCGCGCAGGAGTTTGAGGCGTTTGTTGATCGACTCGTGGGCGGCCGGATTGATGTGTTCGAAAGCCAGGTCCTCGAGCTCGACGCAGACCCGGTTGATACCGATCCGGCGTGCGAGCGGGGCGTAGATTTCCAGTGTCTCCCGGGCGATCCGCTCGCGCTTGTCCGGCCGCGGAATGGCACCCAGCGTGCGCATATTGTGCAGCCGATCGCACAGTTTCACGATCAGCACGCGCACATCGGCCGAGATCGCGACAACCAGTTTCTGCAGGTTTTCGGCCTGTTTGGTGCGCTTGGAGCGCAATTCCATCTGGCCCAGCTTGGTGACGCCGTCGACCAGGCTGGCCGTCTCTTCACCAAACTCGCGGGTGATGTCTTCCAGCGTCGCCGGCGTGTCCTCGACCGTGTCATGGAGCAGCCCGGTGCACACCGTGGCCACGTCCATGCGCAGGTCGGCGAGGATCATCGCGACCTGTGCGACATGGGCAAAATAGGGTTCGCCCGACTGGCGCCGCTGCGGCCGGTGTGCTTCCTCGGCAAAATCATAGGCGCGCCGCACATAGTCGGCGTCCACCTTCGGAAAATACCGATGGATGCGTGCGACCAGCTCGTCCGCACTGGGAATGGCGGGCGGCGGCGATGCCAGATCGGGTGACGTCGCGCCGTGGTTCAATTCGCTCTACAGACGGCCGTCAGGCGCGCCGTCCCTGTCGTTCTGAAGCGCCTTGAGCATTTCCGCTTCGTCGAGCTCGACGGGCGGCGCCGGCAGGGCTTCCATGTCCTGCCTGGCGTCTTCCTTGGCGGCGTCTTCCTCGTCCTCGCTCGGCAGCACGCGCTGAAGGCCGTGCACGAGGCTTTCCTTCAGGCTGTCCAGGTCGAGGGTCTCGTCGGCGATTTCGCGCAGCGCCACGACAGGGTTTTTGTCCCGGTCGCGATCAATCGTCAGCGCCGAACCGGCCGAAATGTTGCGGGCGCGATGCGCCGCCATCAGGACGAGGCGGAAACGATTGGGGATTTTATCGATGCAATCTTCGACGGTGACGCGAGCCATGCGCGCGATCTCCTTGAACCAGCGCTAGAGTTGGAACCGCGTTTCCTAGCTCTGCCGCCCTGCAAAAGCAAGGCTTCAAGGCGCTTTCTGCGGAACCGTTTGCAGCTTTGACATGGCGTCGCGGTCGGTCCGGGGCAAGGCCTCGACAAGATCGGCAATGCTGCGGCCGCTCACGGGATCGTGCCAGCCGGGCGCGATCTCCTGCAGAGGCAGGAGAACAAAGGCGCGCTGCGTCGCCCGGGGATGGGGGATTTCCAGCCCGTCCTCGCCCTTCATGACGGTGCCGCGATGATCGATCAGATCGAGATCCAGCGTGCGCGGCGCATTGCGCCGGCTGCGTTCGCGGCCGAACCGCGCTTCCACCCGGTGCAGAAGATCCAGCAGCGCGCGCGCAGACAGGTCCGATCCGACTTCGGCGACGGCATTCACATAGGGCGGATCGGATGGGTCCGGCCAGGCCGGGCTCGACCAGTCAGACGAGCGCGCCACGACGGACACGCCCTCGCCCGCCAGCGCCTCGAGTGCCAGGGCCAGCGTGTCCTGCGGCGTGCGGCCGCCTTCTGGAAGGTTGGCGCCAAGCGCGATATAGATGGCGTCAGCAGACATTATCGATCCATGATTTTTTAAAGGATACAATCAGATGGCATTTTATCCCGACGAGCGCATCGGTCTTTTCATCGATGGTGCCAACCTGTTTTCCACCACCAAGGCGCTGGATTTCGACATCGACTTCAAGCGGCTGCTGGATGAGTTCCGCAAGCGCGGCAAGCTGATCCGCGCCAATTACTATACCGCCCTTCTGGAACACGAGGACTACAACCCGCTGCGCCCCCTCGTCGACTGGCTGGACTATAACGGCTTCTCGGTGATCACGAAGCCGGCGCGCGAGTTTACCGACGACAGCGGGCGCCGCCGTATCAAGGGCGATATGGATATCGAACTGGCGATCGACATGGTCGAGGCCGCCAGCTATCTCGACCATATCATCCTCTTCTCCGGCGATGGCGATTTCCGGCGCGCCATCCAGGCCGCCCAGTCCCGGGGCGCGCGGGTGAGCGTGGTCTCCTCGCTGAAAACCCAGCCCTCCATGGTGTCCGACGATCTGCGGCGGGCAGCCGACACCTTCATCGAACTGGCCGATCTGGAAGGCATGATCGGGCGCAACGGAGGCGGTTCGTGAGCGCAGCCTGTCCGGCCGAAGCCCCGCTCGACTGCCCGCTCTGCCCGCGTCTCGTCGCCTTCCGTGAAGCGACGGCGCGCGACCATCCGGACTGGCACAATGCGCCGGTTGAATCCTTCGGCGATCCGCAGGCGCGGCTGCTCGTCGTGGGTCTGGCGCCCGGTCTGCGCGGCGCCAACCGCACCGGCCGGCCCTTCACCGGCGACTGGGCGGGCGATCTGCTCTACGCCACGCTGGGCAAGTTCGGCTTTACCCGCGGCACCTATGACAGCCGGCCCGATGACGGGCTGACACTTGTCGATGCCATGATCACCAATGCCGTGCGCTGCGTGCCGCCGGAAAACAAGCCGGTCGGTGCGGAGGCGAATGCCTGCCGCCCCTTCCTGACGTCGCGGATTGCGGCCCTGCCCCGGCTCCAGGCTGTGCTTTGCCTGGGCAAGATCTCGCACGACAACACGTTGCGCGCGCTGGGCCACAAGATGAAGGACGCCACCTTCGGCCATGGTGCCCAAGCAAGGCTGGACGGTCCGAACGGCCCGCTGCAACTCTTCGACAGCTATCACTGCTCGCGTTACAACACGAATACCGGCCGCCTCACCGAAGCCATGTTCGACAGCGTGTTCGCCGACATCCGCGCCTATCTCGACGCCGGCTGAACTGCCGCCCGGGCCGCATCCAGACGATCGAGCAGGACCTCGATATCATCGGGGCCGGTCAGATAGCTGGTGATGCAGGCCCGCAGCGCCGGCCGGCCTTCAAAGGCGACATGTCCCAGCCAGGTCTGCCGGTCGGCTTCCAGCCAGGCGGCGAGCGCAGCGCTGTCGCGGCCTCCGGGGTCCTCGAACAGCACGACGGGAAGCCGCGAGGCATTGCGGATATGCCAGCCCCGCATCACGAGCCCATCCCGCAGCGCATCGGCCAGCGCAAACTGGCGATCGAACATGGCGCGATATCCCGCGACCCCGATCGTGCGCAGCGTCATCCACAGCCGCAGACCGATGAAGCGCCGCGACCACTGATAGCTGGTCACATAGGCGTCCACACCGTCGCCGGCGGGCATATAGCTGGTTGTCACGGCAAAAGCGCGGGACAGGGCCTCGGCATCGCGCACGAAAACCATGCCCGCCCCCATCGGCACGGCGAGCCATTTATGGGCATCGACGGTCACACTGTCGGCCCGTTCGATCCCGTCCAGCAGCGGACGGCGGGTCTCGTCGACAATCAGTGCCCCGGCCCAGGCCGCGTCGACATGAAGATGCAGGCCTGTCTCCACGGCGATATCCGCACAGGCGTGCAGCGGATCGATCATGCCGGCATTCGTCGTGCCCGCCGTCGCCGCGATCATCACCGGAACAGCACCCGCCGCCCGATCCGCGGCAATGGCGCCGCGCAAGGCATCCGGATCGAGGCGGCCGCCCCCGTCCGTCGGGATCAGCGAGACCGCGTTGCGTCCCAGCCCCGCCGCCCGCGCCAGCTTGATCCAGGCCAGATGGCTGTCGGCCGAGGCATAGATCCGCGCCGGTCCCGGCAGGGCTTGGGCACCGTCCGTGTCATAGCCGGGAAACAGGCGCGCCAGTGCCACCTGGAGCCCCGTCGCATTGGCTTCCGAACCGCCGGAGGTGAAATGGCCGGTCGCGCTTGCAGGAAATCCGAGTGCCTCATTCAGCCAGGCAATCAGCTTGCGCTCCATCATCACCGAAGCCGGCGCATGACTGACGACGCACAGCTGCGGATTGCGCACGGCAGAGAGAAGATCGGCCAGCACGCCGGGCCAGGCCGGCGTCGGATTGAAATAGCCGAAGCACCGGGCGTGCGCCGAAAGCAGATCGCCGTCGGCCATCAGCGCCGCCGCTTCGCCGATCGCACTCTGCAGCCCCTCGCCTGCGGACAGATCGATCCGCGAAAGACGCTCGCCGATCGTGGCTGCGGGTACGGCCGGGGCGACCGGACCGTTAACCATGGCAGAAAAAGCGGCTTCGACCGGTCCGGACACCCACGCCAGGTCGGCCCCGATACCCGTTTGCACCATGGTGTTGAGCGGAGTCTCCGTCGAGTTATCCACAGCTTTCATGTTTTGTTAACCTTCTCGGTGCCGGCGCCTGTCGGCGTCTCCATCAAGCCGTCGAAAAACTGCAGCGCCACCCGGAACTTGTCGCGGCATCCGGGGTTACAGAAGCCGACAGTGTGTCCGCGATAATCCGTCAGACTGTCGGCTGCCGCCGGCTTGCCCGACCAGGGGCAGGTCTCGTTCAGGACCGTATCCATTCGCCCAGATTGCATGGCTCTCTTCCTTCCCGCGTCGCTTTGCGGTTTGATATTTCGAAGAAGCGATGGCACAAATGACGTTATGCCCACATTTCCTGCCAAGTCCGAATATATCGAACGCCACATCGCCTTCCTGACCTATGACCGGGTCAAGCTGCTGGACGTGACCGGTCCGCTGCAGGTGTTTTCCGACGCCAACGAGCTGCTCGGCCGGGACGCCTACAACACCACGCTCGCCTCGCTGTATGGCGGTCCGGTGACGACCGACACGGGGGTCGCGCTGAACACGCGACGCCTGGCCGGTGTGGGCCTCGATACCAGCGATACGCTGATCGCCTGCGGCGGAAACGGGGTCTACGTCGCCAGCCGCGACAATCGCCTGGTCGCCGGTATCCAGCGCGCGGCGGAGAAATGCGGACGGGTCGCCTCGACCTGCACCGGCGCTTTCCTGCTGGGCGCAGCCGGACTGCTCGACGGCCGCCGCGCGGTGACCCACTGGCAGCGCTGCAGCGATCTGGCCCGGATCTGCCCCAGGGCGAATATCGATCCCGATCCGATCTTCATCGAGGACGAAGGCGTTTGGACCTCGGCCGGCGTTACCGCCGGGATCGACCTCGCACTCGCACTGGTCGAAGCCGATCATGGCCGCGAACTCGCCCTGGAACTGGCGCGCAACATGCTGGTCTACGTCAAGCGGCCCGGCGGCCAGTCGCAATTCTCCGAAGCGCTGAAACAGCAGACACAATCCGCGACCGGCAAGTTCGATGCGCTGCATTTCTGGATGAAGGACAATCTGACGGCCGATCTGCGGGTCGATGCCCTCGCCCATCGCAGCGGCATGAGCCCGCGCAATTTCGCCCGGATCTATACCGAGGAAACCGGCATGACACCGGCCCGTGCCGTCGAGCAGATGCGAGTCGAGGCCGCCCGGGCCATGCTGGAAAACCCCGGCGTCAGCATCAAGACCATCGCCATGCGCACCGGGTTCGGCAATGACGAACGCATGCGGCGCAGCTTTGCCCGCCAGCTGGGCATCACACCGCAGGCCTATCGGGACCGGTTTGCCGTGGAAGTCGCGGACAGCGTCGCGGGCTAGGCTGTCAGCACCGCCTCCACCGGCCGCCGCGGTGAATACGGCAGCAATGGCCCGGAACCGAAACGCATCACGATGTCGGGCCGGCGGCCGGGCATGCCGGCGAGCTGCGCCATGTCGTTGCGAAGCCCCGCCACTTCCACAGGCTGGTTGATGAAGGCGTGACGCAGGCCCAGCGCCGTCGCCTTGAGCGCGAAACGCTGGCAGGCCCGGCCCGCCAGGACCCAGTGCTCCGGATCGTCGCGCTCGGCCAGGAAAACCGCCACACCTGCCGAAGACGCCATCTGGCGGGCATATTTCTCGTTCTCCGCATCCGCGGTGAAGAAGAGATCGAACATCGTGCCGCCCAGCCAGGCCGGCGCAACCGGATTGCCGCTGGCACCGGTGAAAAGACCGTCGCCCGCCGCGAGCGCCTGGCGCGGACTGAAGCGCAGCCAGTCCTTGAGTTCTCGCACAAAGGCCGGATCGGCCATCTGCGCCGTATTGCCCGCCACCACCAGATCGCGCACCCGGCCCAACCGGTTCGGCTCCGTGATCAGGACCAGATTCACGCCCGGCATGCGGGCCGCGTCTTCCAGCTGAGCGAGGTCGGACGCACTGACCGGCTGACCGTCATACTCCGCGCGGGTCGACTGGCGCTGCGGAATGGCCGCGAAAAGATCGGCGGGATGATCGGATACGCTGCCCGGCGAAAACATCACACCGCCCTCGCCCGCCGCGTCGAAATGCAGCGCCCCGCCGCGGCCCTGGGCCGCGGCCGCCAGGGCGAGATTCTCGGCGGCACAGCCCAGGCTGGCATAAAGATGATGATCGTCCGGATCGACCACAGGCGTTCGGCGCGTGGGATCGGGACGGATCGAGATCGCGCCGCCCTCCCTCCGGAAGCGCCAGGGCTGGGTGTTGTGCCCATTCGCGGCCAGCGTGGCATAGCGCACCAGCTCCTGATCGGCTGAGTCCTCGGCCAGGGGCCGCCGCAGTTCGGACATCCGGGCGGCATAGGCCTCCATCGACCCGGTGCGTGTGGCCGCATAGCCGGCGATCCCGGCCCCGCCCAGGACAGCAGCTCCACCGGCAAGCATGATCTGGCGTCTGTTCATCGCCCCGCCTCACGACACAACCGCTCGCGATTGTGCGCACAGGGCCGCGATCTGTCACGATGCTGGAGGGTCGCACCCCCGAAGGCCGCGGGTGTCAGCCGTAATTCTTCAGCAGACGGGACTTCTGCTTGTCCCATTCGCGGCGCTTGATCGTTTCGCGCTTGTCGACGGTCTTCTTGCCCCTGGCCAGGCCGATCTGGAGCTTGGCGATACCGCGATTGTTGAAGAAGAGCCGCAGCGGGATGATGGTCCGCCCGTCGCGGGTCACCGCTCCGGCCAGCTTCTCGATCTCGTTGCGCTTGAGCAGGAGTTTGCGATGCCGGCGCGGCTCGTGGTTGAAGCGGTTGGCCGGGCCGTAGGGCGGGATGTCCGCATTGACCAGCCAGATCTCGCCGCGTTCCGGACTGACATAGCTCTCGGCGATATTGGCCCGGCCTTCGCGCAGGGATTTGACCTCCGACCCCATCAGCATCAGGCCGGCTTCAAACGTCTCCTCGATCTCGTAGTCGAACCGGGCGCGCCGGTTGACGGCGACGGCGCCGGTCTCTGTCTTGGGTTTGCTCATGATCGCATCATCTAGGCAGCGTCCAGAAGGCCGGCAATGACCATGGCTTCACGGACTGCAGCCTTCGACGCCTCATCCGGTTCGGTCAGCGGCAGGCGCAGCTCGGTATTCGTCACGCCGAGCAGCGACATCGCATACTTGGTCGGACCGGGGCTGGCCGAGGTGAACAGGGCATGATGCAACGGCAGCAGCCTGTCATTGATCTCGCGCGCCGTGTCCCAGTCACCGGCGAGCGTCGCCGCCTGGAACTGCGCGCACAGGGCCGGCGCCACATTCGAGGTGACCGAGATCGCACCGACGCCACCCGTCGCATTATAGCCCAGCGCCGTCGGGTCATCGCCGGACAGCTGAACGAAATCCGTCCCGATCAGGCGGCGGTGCTGGGTCACGCGGGCGACATCGCCCGTGGCATCCTTGATACCGACGACATGTTCCAGCGTCGCGATACGGGCCACGGTATCGGCCTGGATGTCGATGACGGTCCGGCCCGGCACATTGTAGACGACGATCGGCAGGTCGACGGCATCGTTGATCGCCTTGTAGTGCTGGTACAGGCCTTCGGCATTCGGCTTGTTGTAGTAAGGCGCGGCAATCAGGCCGGCATCGGCACCGAGTTCCTTCGCACGGATCTGGTTCTGGATCGCGACGGCCGTATTGTTCGAGCCCGTGCCGGCGATCACCGGGACGCGGCCGCGCGCCGTCTCGACGACGATCTCGACGACCCGCATATGCTCCTCGAAGGTCAGCGTCGCGTTCTCGCCGGTCGTTCCGCAGGGCACCAGGCCGTGCGAACCGGCCTCGATCTGGCGTTCAGCCAGCGCGGCAACGGCCGCCTCGTCGACGGCACCATTCTTGAACGGCGTGACCAGCGCAGTGATGGACCCTTTGAACATGTTTCAATCCCGGAAACCGAAAAACGAGCGCGCGACCATATCGGCGGGCACAGAAACGGCCAAGTCTTGTTGTCAAGTCTGGACAGTGAGCCGGTCTTGCAGCGATGATGTCATGCCAAATCGGTCAGAAAGTGTCCTACGATCCATGATCGCTCGTTGCCTTTCCGCGCTGGCACTCATTGCCCTTGCCGTGCCGGCCTCTGCCCAGATTCCCACGCCGCGCATGCGGCCGGATCCGGTGAATTTCTCGCAATACCTCTCGGACGCCGATTTCACGCGCTTCCAGCGCGGTCTCGACGCCGCGGACGACGAGGACTGGATGCGCGTGCGCGAGATCCGCGACGAACTCACCGACACTTCGGCCCGCGACATCCTGCTCTGGCGCATCGCCCTGGGCGATGCCCGGGCGAGCTTCCTCGAGCTCGACATGGCCCTGAACGAGCTGGACAACTGGCCGCGCGACAGCTTCATCCGCTCGGAAGCCGAATCCAAGATCGATGAAAGCGGGATGACCGCGCCCTTCATCATCACCTGGTTCGAGAACAATCCGCCGACCACCGGCCGCGGTGCGGTCGAATATGCCGAAGCGCTGATCGAGACCGGCCGCGTCGAGGAAGGCGAAGCCCTGCTGCGCGAGACCTGGCGCCATGAATTCCTGCCGCTTTCGGTGCAGAGCGAGACCTATCAGGCCCATCGCGATCTCTTCACAGAAGACGATCACATGGCGCGCATCGACTATCTCATCTGGTCGAACCAGCGCACCGCAGCCCGCCGGGTCCTGCCGCTGCTGTCGGGCAATAATCACGACCTGGCCGATGCCCGCCTGCGCCTCGCCGGCCGCCAGAGCGGTGTCGATCGCGCTGTCGACCGCGTGCCCGCCTCTTTGTCGAACGATGCCGGACTGGTGTTCGAGCGCGCCCGCTGGCGCCGCCGCGCGGGCCTGACCGACACGACGCTGCCGCTGCTGCTGCAATTGCCGGACAGCTACGGCAATACCGATGCGCTGGAACTGATGTGGACCGAGCGCAAGCTCATGATCCTCAACCTTGTGCGCGATCGTGACTACGAGACGGCATACGCCCTCGCCCGTGCCCACGGCATGAGCGAAGGCGCCGATTTCGCCGATGCCGAATTCGTCGCCGGCTGGCTTGCCCTGGTTCACCTGGACCGCCCGGAAGAGGCCCTCGCCCACTTCACGCATCTTCGCGACAATGTCTCGACACCCGTTTCGCGCTCGCGCGGCTCCTACTGGATGGCGCGCGCCGCCGATGCGCTCGGCCGCCACGGGGAAGCCGCGGCCTATTATGCCGAGGCCGGCGAGCACTCGACCGCCTTCTATGGCCAGCTCGCCCTGGCGCAATTGCCGGACGCGTCCGGTGGCGGCGTCATGGCGCTCGAGCGTGAACCGGAGCCGGACGAAGCGACCCGGGTTCGCTTTGAGGCGCGGCCGCTGGTGCGGGCGATGCGGCTTCTGGCCGAGCAGGATGAGGAATATTATTTCCGCCTGCTCTCCTACCGGCTGGACGATCAGCTGACCGATCCGGCCGAGTCCGTGCTGCTGGCCCGCCTGGCGAGCGAATATCTCTACATGCGCCAGTCGGTGCGCGCGGCGAAGGCGGCCCGCCAGCGCGGCATCATCCTGCCGCAAAGCGCCTATCCCACGATCACCCTGCCCCGGAGCGCAGCGCTGCGTCCCGAGGACGCCCTGACCCACTCGATCATCCGCCAGGAGACCGAGTTCGGACAGCACGCGGTGTCCGGCGCCGGTGCCCGCGGCATGATGCAGATGATGCCTGCGACGGCGCGGCAGACAGCGCGCCAGGTGGGCGTGCCGTATCGCTTCAGCTGGCTGACCGACGATCTGGACTATAATCTTACCCTCGGCATGCATCACCTGGCCGATGTGGTGGAGGATTTCGACGGGTCCTATGTGCTGGCGCTGGCGGCCTACAATGCCGGCGCCCACCGCGCCCGCCGCTGGATCCAGGACTATGGCGATCCGCGCGATCCGGATGTCGATCCGGTCGACTGGGTGGAAAGCATCCCCTTCTCCGAGACCCGCAATTACGTCCAGCGCGTGATGGAGAATCTGCAGGTCTACCGGTCGCGTCTCGATGACGATGCGGCCGTGCCGCTGCTGATCGAGGAAGACCTGCGCCGCGGTTCCGAACCGGTCCTGATCTTCACGGACGAGGCGGGCATGGCCCGGCCGGTGAATGTGGAGACGGATGAACTCGAACCCGGTGAAGCCGGTCTTGATGACGAGGGCTCCGAACCCGGCGACGAGCCCGGTTTCGAGGACGAGAATTACGAGCAGGCCGACGAGTCGGATCGTTAGGCAGATGCTTGCAGGTGAAGGCCGGCGCCGCGGCGCCGGCTGTTGCCTAGAGGCTTTCCAGGGCGCGGGCGAACATGGCGCGGTCGACATTGCCGCCGCTGGCAATGACGCAAACCGTCTTGCCGCGCGTCTCGACGCGGCCGGTCAGCACCGCCGCCAGGGCCACCGCACCGCCGGGCTCGACCACGATCTTCAGATGCCGCCAGGCAAAGGCGACAGCGGCCAGGGCTTCGTCATCGCTGACGGCCGCACCGCCGGCCAGCTGGCCGGAATTGATCGACCAGGTCAGCTCGCCCGGTGTCGGCGTGATGATCGCGTCGCAGACCGAGCCCGTCAGCCGCTCGTTGATTTCGCGCCGGCCGCTGGCGAGCGAGCGGCGGAAATCGTCGAACCCGACCGGTTCGGCCGCCCACACCCGGGCTGCCGGGTGGTGATGCAGCATCGCCAAGCCGGTGCCGGCAATCAGACCGCCACCGCCAGCCGGACAGATCACGACATCCGGCACAGCCCCGGCTTCGGCCATCTGTTCGCTGGCTTCCAGCGCGGCGGTGCCCTGGCCGGCGATGATGAAGGGGTCTTCATAGGGCGGCACCAGGACGCGGCCCTCGGCCTCGGCAATGGCGCGGCCCATCTCCTCGCGATTCTGGGTGCCGCGATCGTATTCCACGACCTCGCCGCCCCAGAACTTCACCCCCTCGACCTTCGAGCGCGGCGCGTCGGCCGGCATCAGGATCTTGGCCGTCGTGCCGTTGATCCGCGCCGCCGCCGCAACGCCCTGGGCGTGATTGCCCGAGGAGTAGGCCATGACACCGCGCGTCTTTTCGTCTGCATTCATGCGCGAAATGCGGTTGAACGCGCCGCGGAACTTGAACGATCCCGTGCGCTGCAGGCATTCCGCCTTCACGAACACCCGGGCGCCGGTGCGCTCGTCCAGCACGTCATTGCGCAACAAGGGGGTGCGGACCGCATGCCCCGCCAGGCGTTCCGCTGCGTCGGCGATATCGGAATAGGATGGCGGGTTCAACGGGCTGGACATCGGAATTCTCCCGGTATGATACGCAGATTTGGCTGGCGAAAGCCGCCTGGACCCCATAGGCAATTCACATCGATTGAGCAAAGGGATTGCGCCGCGGCCCGGGAATTCGTTTGATGGGAAAAACAACACAACAACGCAACGGTTGACCAGTTAAGGGGAGAGAGCATGACATTCCGCGCACACATGATGGATTGTCCGTTGATGATTTCGGACATTCTTGTCCACGCGGCCAAATGCCATGGCGGCCAGGAGATCGTGACACGCCTGCCGGAGACGGGCGGGATTCATCGCGAGACCTATGCCGAAGCACATACGCGTACAAAACAGCTGGCGAATGCACTCAGGAAGAAGCTGAAGATTCGCGAGGGCGACCGGGTCGCCACCATCGCCTGGAATTCGCATCGCCATTTCGAGCTCTATTACGGCATTTCCGGCATGGGCGCCGTGGTGCACACGGTCAATCCGCGTCTCGATCCCAAGCAGATCGTGTGGATGCTCGAGCACGCCCAGGCCAAGGCGGTCTTTTTCGACAAGCAGTTCGCACCGATCGTCGACGGCATCTCGAAGATGTGCAAGTCGGTGAAGAACTGGGGGCTGATGACCGACAAGTCGCACGCCGACGCCGTCAAGACCAAGTGCAAGACCTATGAGGAACTGATCGCCGAACAATCGTCCGATTTCGACTGGCCGGTTTTCGACGAGTATACCGCGGCCGGCCTGTGCTACACGTCCGGCACGACGGGCGATCCCAAGGGCGTCCTTTATTCGCACCGCTCCAACGTGCTGCACGCCATGGCCTGCTCGGCCTCGGACGTGATCGGCGTCGGCGCGCGCGGCACGCTGCTGCCGGTGGTGCCGATGTTCCACGTCAATGCCTGGGGCATTCCCTACGCGGCGCCGATGAACGGCGCGAAGCTGGTCATGCCCGGCGCGCAGATGGACGGGAAGAGCATTCACGAGCTGATCGAGGGCGAGAAGGTCAATTATGTCGCCGGCGTGCCGACGGTGTGGCTGGGCCTGCTCAACTATCTCGAACAGGAAGGCAAGCGCATCGACTCGATCGAGCGCGTGCTGATCGGCGGCTCGGCCCTGCCCGAAGCGCTGCTGCGCGCCTATGAGGACAAGTATGACGTCGTCATGCAGCAGGGCTGGGGCATGACCGAGATGAGCCCGCTGGGTACGGTCAATGCCTCCCTGCCCAAGCATGACGCGCTGGACCGTGAAGAGCAGATCAAGATCAAGCTAAAACAGGGCCGTCTCGTCTTCGGCGTCGGCATGCGTATCGTCGACGATGAAGGCAAGGAACTGCCCTGGGACGGCAAGTCCTCCGGCCATGTGCAGGTGCGCGGTCCGTGGATCGCTTCGGCCTATTATCGCGGCGCCGGTGCCGACAGCTTCACCGAGGATGGCTGGTTCAGGACCGGCGATGTCGCCTATCTCGACGGCGATGGCTACATGACCATCACCGACCGCTCCAAGGACGTGATCAAGACCGGCGGGGAATGGATTTCCTCGATCGATCTGGAGAACGCCGCCATGGGTCATCCGGATGTCGCCATGGCGGCGGCCGTGGGCATGCCGCACCCGAAATGGCAGGAACGCCCGCTGCTCGTCGTCCAGCCCAAGCCGGGCATCACGCCGGACGCCGGATCGATCCTGGACTATCTGCGCGGCCAGGTGCCCAAATGGTGGGTGCCGGATGCGGTGGAGTTCATTGACGAGATGCCGATCGGCGCCACCGGCAAGATCCTCAAGACCAAGCTGCGGGAAATCTACAAGGACTACGAATTCCCGACGGTCGACGCCTGACCGGTCGCCGTACCGATACAACAGCGCATGCGGCGCCCGCTCCGGGAAACGGGGCGGGCGTTCGCATGTGAGGGCCAGCCCGCCGGCAGGCGGGACGAAAATCCGTCCAATCCCCCCTTCCCCGCTATTGCGCTCCGCCGGGGGCGCTCATACATTCATATCGAAATTCGATATGAAGTGGAAACGGAGATGGAGATCGTCATGATGGGTGGAGCGGAGTTCGGCATCATCGCCTTGCTGCTGATGTTCCTGCCGACGCTGATCGCGCTCTTGCGGGGTCACGACAACACCTTTGCGATCTTCCTCACCAACCTGCTTCTGGGCTGGACGGTGATCGGCTGGGTGGTCGCACTGATCTGGTCCTTCACGGCAATCCGCCGGCGCATGCGGGCCTAGGGTTCCCCCAACCCCGAACGGGAAACCGGTTCCCTCACTCCCGGTTTCCCTGGCAAAAGCGCCCCGATCAGATAACGGTTGGTCGGCAAATCTGGCGCCCGGATCCTCCCCCGATCCGGGCGCTCTGTTTTTTTTGGGTTCGCGGGTCGGCAGTCATGCCGCCAGATTCCCATCAATCCACAAGGCATTTTTCCCGGCTGGATGTCCCGCGCAGGCGGGACGTATGGCCGGGACCGACCGAAGAGATACCGGGCTCATCGCTCGTCCTCTGGGTCCCGGATCTCCACCCGGCACAAGGCCGGGCTTCCGTCCGGGAAAAAGTGCGTGTTGTCTGGAGGAGAAAACTCACAACCAGGTCGTGATCTCGTCCAGGGATTTTTTCACCAGCGCGTGTTCCGGCACGGTCGCGCCTTCGGCGGGATAGCCGCCGACGATCAGCATGTAGGGCTTTTCCGACACCGGGCGTTCGCAGACCTCGTTGAGGAAGCGCATCGGATTGGGCGTGTGGGTGAGCGTCACCAGGCCCGCCTCGTGCAGGGCCGCCAGCAGGAAGCCGCAGGCGATGCCGACGCTTTCGTTGATGTAATAATTCTTCTTGTCCTGGCCCACGCGCTCGCCGCCGCGCTTCTGGGCGAAGACAGCGATCAGCACGGGCGCGGTCTCGAGAAACGGCTTGTCGGCATCCGTACCCAGCGGCGCGAGTGCCTCGAGCCATTCCTCCGACGCCTTGCCGGCATAGAAGGCCCGCTCCTCCGCCTCCGCCGCCTCGCGCAGCGCCCTGCGGCGCCCGGCATCGCTCAGCACCACGAAATGCCAGGGCTGGTGATTGGCCCCGGACGGCGCCGAACCGGCGGCCAGGATGGCCTGTTCGACGATCGCGCGATCGACCGGACGGTCCGAATAATCGCGCACCGTACGGCGTCGGCGGAGATTTTCCGTGAAGGCCGCAACCCGGGACGACATGTCCTCGGGCGCATATTCGACGAACCCTTCCAGCGGCACGCGTTTCTCGACACCCATGATCAGCTCCAGTCCAGCACCACCTTGCCCGACTTGCCCGCCCGCATGGCGTCGAAGCCCTTCTGGAACTCGTCGGCGGAATAGCGGTGGGTGATGATGCGCGAGACGTCCAGACCGCTTTCGAGCATGGCGATCATCTTGTACCAGGTCTCGAACATCTCGCGGCCATAGACGCCCTTCAGCGTGATCGCCTTGAGGACGAGCTGGCCGAAATCCACCTCGATCGGCTTGGACGGCAGGCCGAGCATCGCGATCTTGCCGCCCATCACCATATTGTTGAGCATCGAGCCGAAAGCCTGCGGCGCGCCGGACATTTCCAGGCCGACATCGAAGCCTTCGGTCATCTTCAGCGCCTTGCGCACATCGCGCAGGTCTTCCTTCGAGACATCGACCGTCCGGATATTCGGCGCGACCTGGCTGGCCAGGTGGAGACGGTGCGTATTGATGTCGGTCAGCACGACATGGCGCGCACCGACATGGCGCGCGATGGCCGCCGCCATGATGCCGATCGGTCCGGCACCGGTGATCAGCACATCCTCGCCGATCAGGTCGAACTGCAGCGCCGTGTGCACGGCATTGCCCAGCGGGTCGAGAATGGCGCCCATCTCGTCGGGCACGTCTTCCGGCAGCGGTACGACATTGAAGGCCGGCAGTTTCATGTACTCGGCAAAGGCGCCGGGGATGTTCACACCGACACCGCGCGTGTCGGGATCGAGGTGGAAGCGCCCCGCCCGCGCCGCGCGCGAGGTGGCGCCGACGACATGGCCTTCGCCGGAGACGCGCTGGCCCACTTTCACGCGGGTCACATTGCCGCCGACCTCGACGATCTCGCCGGCATATTCATGGCCGACCACCATCGGCGTGGGCACATTCTTCGCCGCCCAGTCATCCCAGTTATAGATGTGGATGTCGGTACCGCAGATGGCGGTCTTGGTGATGCGGATCAGCACATCATCCGGGCCGATCTTGGGCATCGGCACATCGTCCATCCAGATGCCTTCTTCCGGCTTGGCCTTGACCAGGGCTTTCATGGCTTTTCCTCGACCTTTGCTAGCGGGTGCCCTTCTTGCGGGACCCTTCGGGCTTGGCGAGAAAATACATCACCGCGGCGGCGGGAAAAGTGAGCATGAATGGAATGAGCAGTATGCTCATGATTTCCGCGACATGGCCATTCGAACCGGTCAGCCAGGTGAGGCAGATGGCAAAGGCGGCCAATGCGGGCGGCACCGCCAGCCAGCGCCGCCACTCATGCCAGACCGGACGTCCGGAAAACCATAACAGGGCCGAAAGCAGCACCGCATAGGTCGCCATCAGCGCCCATTTGATCCAGGTGTCCTCGCGCAGGAATTCGATCCGGATCGGCAGGAAGCTGTCGAACACGAAGGAGGCCAGTTCCAGCGCCGGCGGGGCATTCTCGAACACCTCGTCCGACAGGCAGTCGCGCAGGACCGGGTCCCCGTCCTGATCGTCCGGCACGGTCTGGGCGTTGCAATGCGGATTCTCGATCTCGTCGAGAATATCGTCGATCGTGGCGTTTTCCTGCCAGTCCGCAACGATGGTCGCCACGGCCAGGCCGACGCCGAGAACGGCGAAGATATTGCCCCGCATCGCCATGCCCAGGAAGAGGCAGGCGGCCATGCCCGCATAGGCGACGGGGAAGAAGACATCGATGAACTGCACGTGCCGGATATAATCGCGCATCTCCGCGCCGGCCTCGCCCTGCAGGAAGTCGAGATGCGTCACCTGCGTGGCGAATTCCAGGGCCAGGATGGGCGTGCTGAAACCGGAATGCAGCGGCACGGCCGGTTCCGGCGGTGTGCCGAAGGCCAGCGTCAGCAGGGTCGTTGCCAGCGCAAACAGGATGCAAAGCCCAAAGGCCCAACGCGATGGTGTCATCTCAGCCTCCCCTTCCCCGGCAGGATTTGGGCATGATCGGCGCGCCGCGACAAGGCAAAGAATGGTCCTTCCCCTTTGATGGGGAAGGTGGGCCGCCGCGCAGCGCCGGGCCGGGCCGGGCCGGGCCGGGCCGGAAGGGGTGAACCCCGGCGCCGGGTCGTCAAGCGCATAACCGGCAGCGCCTCGCCCCCACCCCATCCACCAGGCCTGCGGCGCGGTCCCCCTGCCCCATCAAGGGGCAGGACATGTCAGCGTGCTCCCCCGCCAGCATCCCCGCAACATGCTCGCCGATCGCCAGCGAGCCTGTCAGCCCCGGGCTTTCGATGCCGAACAGCGTAACGAGGCCTTTCATGCCGTGCTGCCCGGCGCCATCAATGCGCCAGTCGGGATGGGGCTCGCCCGGCCCGTGAAGTTTGGGGCGGATACCGGCATAATCGGGCACCAGGGCACCATCGGGCAGGTCCGGCCAGAAACGGCGGATCGTGGCGTAGAAGGCCTCGCCGCGGGCCGGGTCGACGCTGTAATCCTCGTTCGCGACAAACTCCAGGTCCGGCCCGAACCGCGCCTGCCCGCCCAGATCGCGGCGGTAATGCGTGCCCAGCGCGCCGGGAATGGGCAGCGGGTAGACGAGATGCCGGAACGGCGCTCTGCCGGCCATGGTGAAATAGACGCCCTTGCCCAGATGCAGCGGCGGGATGGCGTCGGCCGGATAGGTTTCCACCGTGCCGGCGGCCGCCTGGGCACCCAGACCGGCCGCGATCACCAGATGACGCGCCGTGACCTCGGTCGCATGATCGCCGCCCGTGCGGATCGCAAAGCCGCCGCCCTCCAGAGGCCGCGCACCGGCGAACGGCGTATTGACGGCAATCGCCCCGCCCCGGGCGGAGATCTCGCCGGCCAGCGCGTCCATATAGCCATGGGCATCCATCACACCGCTGGTCTGCGAGAGCAGCGCTGCCTCGGCCCGCAGCCCCGGCTCCAGCGCCCGCGCTTCCGCGCCGGTGAGGCGCTGCATGCCCTCCACACCGTTCGCGACAGCCTGGTCGAGGATCGCATCCAGCCGCTCGATCTCGTGCGGCTCGGTCGCCACGACCAGCTTGCCGCACATCTCATGCGCCACATGATGGCTGGCGAGGAAGTCATACAGCTTGCGGCGGCCCTCGACGCACAGCCGCGCCTTCAGCGAACCTGAAGGATAGTAGAGCCCGCCATGGATCACCTCGGAATTGCGCGAGGAGACGCCCTGCCCTATCGCCTTTTCCTTCTCCAGCACGATCGTCTCGAAACCGCGCTGCACCAGGGCATAGGCACAGGCCAGCCCGACAGCCCCGGCCCCGATGATGATGGCGTCCGTATCGTGGGTCATGTCCTCTCGCCTCCCGTTGCGGCTGCCATGATCGGTGTTCCTGGCAGCAGCGTAAATGGCCGGGCGTGACCGGCATCAGGCAAAGAAAAAGGCCGCCCCGCTCTTGCGCAGGGCGGCCTCATTCCTTTGCCGACGCGGGCGGTCAGCCTTCGGCGGCGCTGACCGGCGGGAAGATGCGGCCGAGGGGGCCGTCCTGCGGGATGGGCAGAAGCAGGAGCCGGCGCACCGGGTTCCACGCCGCGCCCAGCAGGACAACAATCCCGCCCAGCACCAGCAGCGTCACGGCGACAACCACGCCGGCACCCAGATCGGTCGAATTGACGATGACGCCGATCGACACGCCCGCGGTCACCAGGCCGGAGACGATCAGCGCGCGCCGGTTGATCAGCAGCGAGACCAGCGCAAACAGGCCGATCACCACCAGGGCTGTCACGGCGAGGCGCATCGCCTCGGCACTGTCCGCCGCCAGGGCTGCAAACAAATTGATCGCGTCAGGATTCGCGAAATCGCTCTCGCCGAGCGTGAGGCCGACCTGCGCCATGTTGAGCACCGCGCCCAGCAGGATCGGGGCGGCAAAGAAATGCAGCCAGAAGGCCGTGCCGGACAGGCGCGTTTCGCGGCCCGGGTCGCGAGCATCGAACATGATCCCCGCCAGCAGCAGGGCAGCACCGGCGGCGACATTGATCGTCGGCATCCAGACAATGGCCGTATAGGGCTCGATGACGAGCAGGGTCAGCACGGCCGTCATCACCGTGCCGGCGCCGACCAGACCGCCGGCAAACGGCAGGCGATAGACGCGGTAATAGGCGATCATCGGCAGCACGAAGGCGAGGCCGAACACGACCGGCATGACGCGCACGGAAAGCGGGATCTGCGACACCACCGCCATCACCGCGTCGCGGCCGAAGGCCATGTTTTCGGCGCTCTCGCTGCCCAGCTCGAAACTGCTTTCGGAAATACCCGTGACGTGGATCAGGAACTGGGCATAGCCCCAGACCAGCACGATGGCTGTCGCGACACCGAACACACCCGACAGCACGATGCCGGGCAGGATGCGGCGCTGTTTGCCGACCAGCAGGGCGGACAGGAACCAGGCGAACACGGCGATACCGCCGATCAGCGCCATCAATATGTTCTGCCAGGCCTGGCTGCCCTCGGCCATGTCGAGCCCGGCCATCACCTGGCCGGCGCCGGCGCCGAGCCCGCCCAGCAGGATCAGCACGCCGAGCGTGGTGAAGATGTCGTGGAAATTATTGAGGAAGGGCAGCATCTCGTCGGAAGGACGAGCGCTGCTGGCGCGCATTTCGCTGGTATCCGTCATATCGGTCCCCTGTGTCACCGTTACCCGTGTGATGCCCCCAAGCGATCATTCGGATGCAGAACTTCGCCGCAAGGGCGAAACTGCCGGACAATACTAGCGCCATTCGGGCAAAGGGGCAGCGGGAAACCGATGGCGCCCGTCCCGCAGTACGGTGCTTTCTTCCCCGCCGCGTGGGGAGGAAAGTCAGATCACGCCCATCGCCTTGCCCACCCTGGTGAAGGCGGCGACGGCGCGGTCGATCATCTCCGGCGTGTGGGCGGCGGACATCTGGGTGCGGATACGGGCCTTGCCCTTGGGCACCACCGGATAGAAGAAGCCGATCACATAGACGCCCTCATCCATCAGTTTCGCCGCCATTTCCTGGGCCAGTTTCGCATCGCCCAGCATCACCGGAATGATCGGATGCTCGCCCGGCAGGAGGTCGAAACCGGCCTCGCTCATGCCGGCGCGGAAGCGCTTGGCATTGTCGAACAGGCGCGCGCGCAGATCGTCGCCTTCGGCCACCATGTCCAGCGCCTTCAGCGAGGCGCCTGCAATGGCCGGCGCCAGCGAATTGGAGAAGAGATAGGGCCGCGAGCGCTGGCGCAACATGTCGACGATTTCCTTGCGCGCCGCGGTGAAGCCGCCCATCGCCCCGCCCAGCGCCTTGCCCAGCGTGCCGGTGATGATGTCGATCTCGCCGAAAACGCCGCAATGTTCCGGCGTGCCGCGCCCCTTCGCGCCCATGAAGCCGTGCGCGTGGCAATCATCCACCATGGTCAGCGCATCATACTGTTTCGCCAGCCGCACGATCTCCGGCAGATTGGCGATATAGCCGTCCATGGAAAACACGCCGTCGGTGACGATCAGGATGTGGCGCGCGCCGTCGGCCCGGGCCTGTTTCAGCTGGGTCTCCAGATCGGCCATGTCCGAATTGGCGTAGCGATAGCGCTTCGCCTTGCACAGGCGCACACCGTCGATGATCGAGGCGTGGTTGAGCGCGTCGGAGATGATCGCATCCTCCGGCCCCAGCAGCGGTTCGAACACGCCGCCATTCGCGTCGAAGGCGGCGGCGTAGAGGATGGCGTCCTCGCAGCCGGTGAATTCGGCGATCTTCGCCTCCAGCTGCTTGTGCAGGTCCTGCGTGCCGCAGATGAAGCGCACCGAGGCCACGCCGAAACCATGACTGTCCAGGGTCGCCTTGGCGGTCTCGATCAGTTCCGGCCGGTTGGCCAGGCCGAGATAGTTGTTGGCGCAGAAATTGATGACATGGCTCTCATCGCCATTCGCCCGCACATCGATCTCGGAGAATTGCTGCGAGGTGATGATCCGCTCACGCTTGTAGAGCCCGTCCGCCTCGATATTTTCCAGCTCGGCACGAAGATCGGCAAAAAAGGCGTCGGACATGGCGGGGCTCCTCGGGGATTCGTTGCCATGTTTCTATTGCTCCCGATTTCCATTGTCATCCCGGCGCAACGCCACCTCTCTCCCGCCGGGGAGAGGTCCGAGCGCAGCGAGGGGTGAGGGGCGCGCCCGCAAGGGCGCCCGTTTGACTGGCCGCTCACGCGGCCGCCCCTCATCCGGCCTTCGGCCACCTTCTCCCCGGATGGGGAGAAGGGGTTTCGCGCTGGCGGAGCGGGGGACAGGCGGCTTTTCCATCGAGCAGACGGCGCTTACCGTCCCGGTCTACGGGTCGTCACCCTGATGAAAGTCAGGGCCCAGATCACAAAGCGGGATCGTGCCAATCGGGTTGTCGCTGCGCTCTACGATCTGGGTTCCGGCTTTCGCCGGAATGACGGTGTTGGAGGCGGGATTATTCTACCACTTCCCCCGGGCTGAACACGTGTTCCGGGGTCTGGCGTTGTCGACAACTTCGCACCACGGCCCGCGCCGCCATGCCCCGGAATTCGCTCCGCTCCTCCGGGGAAAGCAGCTGCGAAAGTCCTACACCACGCTCGGCAGATCCAGCCCCTGCTCCCGCGCGCAATCCTTCGCGATGTCATACCCCGCATCGGCATGGCGCATCACGCCGGTGCCAGGATCGTTCCACAGGACGCGGCCGACGCGTTTGGCGGCTTCCGGTGTGCCGTCGGCCATGACGACCTGGCCGGAATGCAGGGAATAGCCCATGCCGACCCCGCCGCCATGATGCAGCGAGACCCAGGTGGCGCCGGAGGCGGTGTTGAGCAGCGCGTTGAGGAGCGGCCAGTCGGCGACGGCATCGGACCCGTCCATCATGCCCTCGGTTTCCCGGTTGGGGCTGGCGACCGAGCCTGAATCGAGATGATCGCGGCCGATCACGACGGGCGCCGAAAGTTCGCCCTTCGCCACCATCTCGTTGAAGGCGAGGCCCAGCCTGTGCCGTTCGCCCAGCCCGACCCAGCAGATCCGCGCCGGCAGGCCCTGGAACCGGATGCGCTCGCGCGCCATGTCGAGCCAGCGATGCAGGTGCGGGTTGTCCGGGATGAGTTCCTTCACCTTTGCGTCGGTCTTGTAGATATCCTCCGGATCGCCCGACAGCGCCGCCCAGCGGAAGGGGCCGATGCCGCGGCAGAAGAGCGGGCGGATATAGGCCGGCACGAAACCGGGGAAATCGAAGGCGTTCGCAACGCCCTCATCCTGGGCCATCTGGCGGATATTATTGCCATAGTCGAGCGTCGGGATGCCCATCTCCCAGAAGTCGAGCATCGCCTTTACCTGCACGGCCATCGAGGCCTTGGCGGCTTTTTCGACGGCAGCGGGATCGCTCTCGCGCTTCTCGTCCCATTCGGCCAGGCTCCAGCCGGCGGGCAGATAGCCATTGACCGGGTCGTGCGCCGAGGTCTGGTCGGTGACCATGTCCGGCTTGATGCCGCGCTTCACCAGCTCCGGGAACACCTCGGCCGCATTGCCCAGCAGGCCGACCGAGACGGCTTCCTTCTTCGCCACGGCGTCGTTGATGATGTCCATCGCCTCGTCCAGCGTGTCGGCCCTGCGGTCCAGATAGCCGGTCTTCAGGCGCATCTCGATCCGGCTCGGCTGGCATTCCACGGCCAGCATGGAGGCGCCCGCCATGGTCGCGGCCAGCGGCTGGGCGCCGCCCATCCCGCCCAGGCCGCCGGTCAGGATCCAGCGGCCGGCCAGATCGCCGTCATAATGCTGGCGCCCGGCCTCGACGAAGGTCTCGTACGTGCCCTGAACGATGCCCTGGCTGCCGATATAGATCCAGGACCCGGCCGTCATCTGGCCGTACATCATGAGCCCCTTCTTATCGAGCTCGCGGAAATGGTCCCAGTTTGCCCAGTGGGGCACGAGATTGGAATTGGCGATCAGCACCCGCGGCGCGTCCCTGTGGGTGCGGAACACGCCCACCGGCTTGCCGGACTGGACCAGCAGCGTCTCGTCTTCCTTCAACCGTTTCAGGGTCGCAACGATCCGGTCGAAACTCTCCCAGTCGCGCGCGGCCCGGCCGATCCCGCCATAGACAACCAGTTCTTCCGGCTTCTCGGCCACTTCGGGGTCGAGATTGTTCATCAGCATGCGCAGCGGCGCCTCGGCCGCCCAGTGGGTGGCGTCGAGTTCACTGCCGTGCCTGGCGCGGATGATGCGGGAATTGTCGCGGCGGGGATTCATAAGAGACTTTCCTTCAAAACGGGCCGTGGCGAATAAAGCGCGATAGCGGAGCGCCATCCTCCCCCTTGATGGGGGAGGAGGACCGCAGCTCTGCTGCGGTGGAGGGGGTGGGGGCGAGGTTTCTGCAAGCTATCGAGCACCGGGATTCACCCCTTCCGGCCCAGCGCTGCGCGCTGGGCCACCTTCCCCATCAAGGGGAAGGATGACGCGCTCGCACCGTTTCGCTTGCCTTTCACCCATCGGAGAACATTCTTGCCCACAGCCCGGCGCCAACTACTTCACCTCTCCGGAATAGAGCATCGCGGCCGCCTTCAGGGCCGCCTTCATTGTGTCCTTGAGCGCCAGGCGCAGCCTGCCCGCCTTGTCTTCGCTGAATGTCCAGGGTTCGCCCTCGTCCATGTAGGCCGACTGGGCGAGTTCCATCTGCAGGGCATGCACGTTGAGCCCCGGGCGGCCATAGGCGCGCGTGATCCAGCCGCCCTTGAACCGGCCATTGACGATGGAGGCATAATCCTCGTGATCCATCATCGCCTTCACCGCCCAGCGCTCGATGGTCCGGTCGCAGCTCTCCCCGCCATTCGTGCCCAGATTGAGATCCGGCAGCACGCCCTCGAACAGGCGCGGCACTTCATCGAGGATGGAATGGGCGTCCCACAGCACGACATAGCCGTGCTCCATGCGCACCTTGACGATCATCTCGGTCAGGGCGCGGTGGTAGGGATCGTAATAATCCGTGCGGCGCCGCTCGATCTCGTCCTCGTCCGGTTCCTCGCCCGGCCGGTAGACCGGCGACCCGTCGAACAGCGTCGTCGGCACCAGTTCCGTCGTCGCCTGGCCGGGATAGAGCGAGGCGCCTGTCGGGTCGCGATTGAGGTCGATGACATAGCGCGAATGGGTGGCGCGGATCGTGCTGGCGCCGAGCTCGTCGAGAAAATCGTAGAGCTCCGGCACATGCCAGTCCGTGTCCGGCAGGCCGCGTGCCGCCTCGGTCATCCGCTCGGCCATCCCGTCGGGCAGATGGGTTCCCGAATGCGGCATGGACACGATCAGCGGCGAGCTTCCGCGTTTCTCGAAGAAGACGTTCATCTAGGCAATCCCGGGCAATTCACCCGCTGCCGCGACGAGCCCCCTGCCCGTCACCAGGCGACGGGCGCTGGCGATATCGGGCGCAAAATAGCGGTCGTCGCCGTAGGCGGGAACCGCCTCGCGCAAACATCTCCGCACGGCCTCGAGCCGCGGCGATGAGGTCAGCCCGTCGTGGAACTCCATCCCCTGCACGGCGGACAACGTCTCGATCGCCACCACATTGTGCAGGTTCTCCGCCATTTTCAGGAGGCGGAAGGCGCCATGCGTCGCCATGGAGACATGGTCTTCCTGGTTGGCCGAGGTGGGAATGCTGTCGACCGAGGCCGGATACGCCTTCTGCTTGTTCTCCGAGACCAGCGCCGCGGCCGTGACATGGGCGATCATGAAGCCGGAATTGATGCCCGGATTGGGCGTCAGGAAGGCTGGCAGGCCGGAAACGGCCGGATCGGTCAAAAGCGCGATGCGGCGCTCGCAGATCGAGCCGATCTCGCAGGCGGCCATGGCGATCTGGTCGGCCGCGAAGGCGACCGGTTCGGCGTGGAAATTGCCGCCGGAGATGGCTTCGCCGGTATCGGTGAAGACCAGCGGATTGTCGGTGACGGCATTGGCTTCGCGTTCCAGCACCTGGCCGGCCTGGCGCAGGAGGTCCAGCACCGCGCCCATCACCTGCGGCTGGCAGCGCAGGCAGTACGGATCCTGGATCTTGTCGCAATTCTCGTGGCTGGCGAGGATGCCCGATCCCTCGAGCAAATCGCGCAAGCTCTGCGCCACATCGATCTGGCCGGGATGGCCGCGCAGCTGGTGGATGCGCGGATCGAACGGCGCGACCGAGCCCTTGGCCGCCTCGACCGACAGTGCGCCGGACAGCAACGCCGCCTGGAAACCGCTTTCCACCTCGAACAGGCCGGCCAGTGCCAGCGCTGTCGAAGCCTGCGTCCCGTTCAAGAGCGCCAGTCCCTCCTTGGGGCCCAGCCGGACCGGTTCCAGCCCGGCCTTTTTCAGCGCGTCCGCGGCCGGCAGGCGCTCGCCCTGGTACGTCGCCTCACCCGCCCCGATCAGGGCGGCAGACATGTGGGCCAGCGGCGCGAGATCGCCGGAGGCCCCGACCGAGCCCTGGGACGGGATCACCGGCAGCACGCCCGTGTCCAGCATCGCCTGGATCGCCACGATCGTCGTCCAGCGCACGCCGGAAGCACCGCGGGCCAGCGAGGCCATCTTCAGGGCCAGGATCAGGCGCACGACCGGTTCGGGCAGCGCATCGCCGACGCCGGCAGCATGCGACAGCACCAGCCTTTCCTGCAGCGTCGCCAGTTCCTCATTGGCGATGCGGGTCTGGGCCAGCTTGCCGAAACCGGTATTGAGCCCGTAGACCGCCCGGCCCGAGGCGATGAGGTCGTCGACAGTCTGCGCCGCGGCATCGACATCCGGCTTTGCGGCCGGGTCGATCGTCACGCCGGCACCGCGCCAGATTGCGGCCCAGTCGGCCAGGGTCATCCTGCCGGGGGTTACGGTCACCGAACTCACAGCCATTCTCCTCCCAGGATACGGCCATGCAGGGGCCGTTTTCCGATCCATTGAACCAGTTCCGCCGGACGCTCGATGTCCCAGACGGCGAGATCCGCCATCTTGCCGGCCTCGATCGTGCCGATCTCGCCGGCCAGACCCAGCGCCCGGGCGCCCTCACGGGTAATGCCCGCGATCGCCTCCTCCACGGTCAGGTGGAAGAGCGTGCAGGCCATGTTGGCGGCCGTCAGCAGCGAGACGAGCGGCGAGGTGCCCGGATTGGCGTCGGTCGCCACGGCCATCGGCACACCGGCCGCGCGCATCGCCTCGACCGGCGGTCTTTGCGTTTCGCGCAGGGCATAGAAGGCGCCGGGCAGCAGCACGCCCACCGTGCCCGCCTTGCCCATCGCGGCAATGCCCGCCTCATTCGTGTATTCGATATGGTCCGCCGACAGGCCGCCGAACTCGGCGACCAGCTGGCCGCCGCCGGTATCGGAGAGCTGGTCGGCATGCAGCTTCACCGGCAGGCCGGCCGCCTTGGCGGCGATGAACAGACGGCGCGTCTCTTCCGGCGTGAAGGCAATGCCCTCGCAATAGGCATCGACCGCATCGGCCAGCCCGGTCCGTGCGGCCTCGCGCACCAGCGGGATGCAGACCTCGTCGATATAGGCGCCCGGGCGGCCCTCATACTCCACCGGCACGGTGTGCGCCGCCAGCAGGGTCGCGGAAATGCGCATGCCCGAGGCCAGACCAACCCCGCGCGCCGCCTTCAGCTGCGCCAGTTCGCTGTCGTGGGTGAGGCCATAGCCCGACTTGATCTCGACCGTGCCAACGCCTTCCAGCGCGTATGCATCGAGCCGCGACAGCGCTCCGGCGGCCAGCTCGGCCGCACCGGCCTTGCGCGTCGCCTCGACGGTCTTGCGGATCCCGCCGCCGGCGCGGGCAATGGCGGCATAATCCTCGCCCGCCAGCTTGCGCTCATACTCGTCCGAGCGGTCGCCGGCGAAGACGAGATGGGTGTGGCAATCGACCAGGGCCGGCGTGATCCAGCGCCCGTCCATATTCTCGGTGACAGCAGCTTCGCCCGGCACCTCGGCCACAGGGCCCGCCCAGGCGATCCGCTCGCCGGAAATCCCGATCGCGCCGCCCTCGATGGCGCCATAGGCGGCACCGCCCGGCACCATTGTCGCCAGGCGCGCATTCGTGAGAAGACGGTCGAATTGCATGGGACGGCCTTTGCATGCGGCTAATTGTCTATACAATAAATTCCTCAAACCGAGTCTGTCCAGCGGGGTCATGCCGCCATGGCTGAATTTTACTGCCAGTCCGCCCTCCTGCCCGATGGCTGGGCCGATGGCGTTACGATCCGTGTCGACGCGGCCGGACGGATCGCCGGTATCGACACGGACACACGGCCCGCGAAGGACGCGACCCGGCTGGGCACAGTCGTGCCGGGCCTCGCCAATCTGCACTCGCACAGCTTCCAGCGCGCCATGGCCGGCCTCACCGAGCGCCGCGGCGAGGGCGAGGACAGTTTCTGGTCCTGGCGGCAATTGATGTACGCCTTCAACGACCGCCTCACCCCGGAGCATGTCGAGGCGATTGCCGCCTGGGTGCAGGTGGAGATGCTGGAGAGCGGCTTCACCTCTCTCGGCGAGTTCCACTATCTCCATCACGGTCCCGACGGCACGCCCTATGACGACCGCGCCGAGATGGCCGGACGGGTGTGCGCCGCCGCCGCTTCGACCGGGATCGCCCTCACCCTGCTGCCCGTGTATTACCGCTATGGCGGTTTCAACGCCGCCCCGGCCAGCCATGGCCAGCGCCGCTTTCTCAACGATCCGGACAGCTATGCCGCGCTTGTCGAAGCGGCGCAGGCGCATGTCGCAGCCCTGCCCCATGCCCGGCTGGGCCTGGCGCCGCACTCCCTGCGCGCCGCCCCCGTTAAGGATATTTCTGCCATTCTGCCACTTGTGGAAAACGCCCCGTTCCACATCCATATTGCCGAGCAGAAACAAGAGGTTGAGGATTGTATCGCGGCGACGGGACGGCGCCCGGTCGCCCATCTGATGGACCATGTCGCAGTTAATGCCGACTGGTGCCTCGTGCACGCGACCCATATGGACGCCGGCGAAACAACCGCCCTCGCCCGCTCCGGCGCCGTGGCCGGCCTGTGCCCGCTGACCGAGGCCAATCTGGGCGACGGGCTGTTTCCGGCGCGCGATTATCTCGAGGCCGGCGGGCGGATCGGCATCGGCTCGGACAGCCATATCCGCATCGATCTTGCCGAGGAGCTGCGCCTGCTGGAATACGGCGTCCGCCTGACCGCCCGCCGCCGCAATGCCCTCGCCGCGCCGGGACAGTCGACCGGGCGCACCCTGTTCGAGGCTGCCCTCGCCGGCGGTGCCCAAGCCCTGAAACAGCCCGCCACCGGTCTCGCCCCCGGCCAGCGTGCCGATTTCGTCGAACTGGACACGGATAATCCGCACCTGACGGGACGATCTGCGGACGCCTTGCTGGACAGCTGGATATTCTGCGGCGACAAGGGATGTGTCCGCTCGGTGCATGTCGGCGGACAGGCGCAGGTGACGGCAGGCCGCGCCCGGGCGCGGGAAAGCGCGCTGGCCGCCTATCGCACCGCCATTGCGGACCTGCTGCACGGAGGGGGCTGATGCCGCAGATCGAGGCCATCGAACTGGACGGACACGGACCGGTCTACGACCAGATCAAGCGCGCCGTGACGGCGCAGATCCGCTCCGGTGCCTGGAAGCCGGGCGACCGCCTGCCCTCGGAAGCCGATCTCTCGCAATCGCTCGCCACGGCCCGCATGACGGTCAACCGCGCCCTGCGGGAGCTGACCGAGGACGGCCTGCTGGTCCGCCGCCGCCGCGCCGGGACCTTCGTGGCCCAGCCCGACGCGCCTGCCGCCCTGCTGAAAATCGTCGACATGGCCAAGGCCATTCCCGCCCGCGGCCAGACCTATGGCTATGTCTGCGAGACCGACGACACCGTGCCCGCCTCGCCCGCGATCGCCAAGGCGATGCGCCTGCCGCCCGGCGCACGTCTGCAGCATGTGGAATGCCTGCACACGGCCGATGGCGAGATCGTCGAGTTCGAGGAACGCTGGATCAATCTCGCCCTTCTGCCCGGCGCCGCCCAGGCCGGTTTCGACACGGAAGGCCCCGGCGGCTGGCTGCTGCGCGCCGCGCCCTGGACCGAAGCCGAACACACGGTCTCCGCCGTCAATGCCGATGCAGACCTCGCCCGCCGTCTCGGCGTCGAACCCGGCGCAGCCTGCCTCGTGCTGGAGCGCCGCACCTTCCAGGGCCAGGACGTCGTCACCTACGCCCGCCTGACCCATCCCGGCTCACGCCACTCCATGACCGAACGCTTCAGCCCGCAGAGATGAATGCCGGCGGCTAGTCTCCGCTGGTCAGCGTACCGAGAATCTCCAACCGCAACCGCTCAAACTCGTCCGCACCGATCATGCCGGCCTCGCGCAATTCCTCCAGCTCGCGCATGCGCTCGACGGTCGAACGCGGCACAGCGGGCGGCGCGGAGGCAGGGGCTGAAGCTGCAGCCATCCGGCGCTGACCGCGCGCGATCTGCGCGGCACGCTCGGCCGCGGCGCCGGTCAGCATGTGCTGCGGCGCCTCGCCGCGCAGATAGGTCTGCAGCCGCGGATTACCCTGCGCCGCGATCATGTCGGCAAGCCGGGACAGGGTCCGCGCAACGCCTTCCATCGTCGAAACGCCCATCGCGCGGGAACTGTTCAGGCTCATATCGTTCGGCCGCACATGGTATTCCTCCGTGCGGATTGTCGTATCGATAAGGGTCTCCCCCTCGAAACAGACCTGCACTCCGGTTCCCAGCCGGGCGTGAATACCGCGATTGGGGAACAGCCTGTGGGCATACTGATAGTCGAGCCCGGTTACAGTCACCACCAGCGGTGCGGCACTGTCCTCGACACGGGCGACAGCCTGCGCCGACGCGAACCGGTCCTGCAGCAATTCCGGGCCGATATCCAGATAGGCCTTGCCCAGGGCGAGGTGCGATGTCCGCGCCGCGCCGGCAAAGGAGGCCGGGCTGCCGGACCAGACAATGCCCAGAATGTCCGGCGGCAGGTGCAGCGAGACCGGAGCGTTGTATCGTGCCCCCAGCGGGCGCTCTTCCAGGTTGGACGTATCGAACTCGAAGGCCACATCGGTCAGTAGCCCGGCCGACACCGACTGCGCCATCTGGGCTTCGATGGCATAGGCATCGACACCGTTCTGTTCGGCCGCGGCATAGAGCTGGGTCCGGAATTCCCGCACCCGGCGATTGCCCTCATCCTCGTGCACTTCGCCGTCGAAACCGGGCTGGAAACCGGACGCGGGACCACACGCCATCACCAGATAGGGCTGCGGTGTATTCTGCTCGGCCAGCGCGGCACGATAGGCGTCGATCACCGCCTGCCGGCGTTCGCGCGCCCGGCGGCGCATATGCTCGGCCTCGACATATTCGTGCAGGTCGAAATAGGTCTGGAGATTCTGCCGCGTGGCGCGGTGGTAGAAATAATTGAACAGCCGCCGCGGCTCGGGCTCATAGCCCAGGATCTCGCGCACCATCGCCGGATAGGACCGGGTGTAGAGCCCGCCCACCCCGCCGCCATTGGAGGTGTAGTCGGTCGCGGTCAGCTCATCCATGAAGGGCTGTTGCATGAAGCGCTCGAACAGCTGCGCCTCGAAGGCCCGCGCCCGGATCTGGGCCTGCGACCCGACCGGCAGCGCATAGCTGGGCATGAAGGCATAGCTGTCATCGTCGATATAGCCGTAGAAGGGCTCGTTCAGCTGGTCGACCATCGGCGCGCGCAGACGGGTGTATTCCGCCGCGACCTGCTCCTCCACCCAGCGATAGGAGTCATGATCGTAAAGCTGGGCAGCCCATTCATCGGTCACCCGGTCGATCTGCTGCGCGGCGCTCTGCACCAGTTCGATATACTGGCCGACGCCGGGCAGATAGGCCGACAGGATTTCCGGCCCCGCCAGCTGTGCCGCCCCGCGCCAGTCGCGCTCCAGCGCCGCGGCGATGGTCTCGAACACCTTCTCGCCGGTCTCGCGCTCCAGCGCCGATCCGAAGACATGCTCGGTCGCCGCCTCGGCGGCCTCCCACAGCCCGTCCTCGACCGGCGAGCCGGACAGTGCCTTCAGCTCGTTCCACAACTCGTCGTCGGAGCGTTCCGCCGGCGCCGTTGCGGCCGGGACAGCCTGCCCGGCCGTCTGGACCGCTGTCTGGGCCGAAACCTGATCCAGTCCTGCCGCGCCCAGGCACAGGGCCAGCGCCGTTGTCATCCACAAGCGATCCACGCCATCCCCCTGGCTCTGCCGTCATCGCAGCAGATTGGGCGCAGCATGGCGCGATGCGCAATAGCACAAACGGACAGGTTGACCGGCGCTCGCCGCCTCTGACCCTACTCCTCCACCGCCGCCATCAGATGGCGGATGAATGCGCCGCGCTGGCCGGCATCGATCCAGCGGACGACGGCGACGATGTCGTGCTCTGGATCGATGAAGATCATGTTCGCGCCGGCACCCAGATAGGCAAAGCTTCCGGCCGGCGCCTCCTCCACGGCGATCGCCGCGCGCTCATCGCCCGGCGTGTTGAGGAAGAAGTTCATATAGCCGTAGGACGGCATCACATCGGTCGGCGTCAGCGAACGCTCATACCAGCTCTCGGACAGCAATTGCTCGCCATCCCAGTTGCCGCGATGGAGACCCAGCAGGCCGAAGCGCGCCTGGTCATAGGCCGAGATCATCATGCCGCCGCCCCAATGGCCGCCGCCGGAGACCGACCACATCTCTTCCCCGCCGATCTCGACATGACTGTTCTCATAGCCATGCCACTCCCAGGTGCCGGACGAGCCGATCGGATCCATGATCCGCTCGGCCAGCACATCCGGCAGCGGACGCTGCCAGACATGCAGTGCAGCCAGCGCCAGAGCATTCACGCGCACATCATTGTATTCCCACGCAGAACCCGGCTCCGGCGGACCGGCAACGAGATCGCGCGCAGGATTGTCGCGCGCCGGACGGTCAGCCCAGGCCGGCTTGCCGAACAGCGTGCCCCACCAGCCCGAAGTCTGGCGCAGCATCTGGTCCCAGGTGATCGGCGCATTGTGATCGGTATGAAAGCGCGAGTCCTCGACCGCGCCGGACACCGGCTCGTCGACGCTGGCGATCAACCCGTCATCCACCGCCAGCCCCACCGTGTGCGACAGGAAGCTCTTGGAGATCGAGAAAGTCATGTCGACCCGCTCCGGATCGCCCCACTCGGCGACGATATAGCCGTCGCGCAGGATGATCCCCGCCGGGCCACCGCGCGGCCGCAGTTCGCCCACCGGGCTGGAAAAGGGTTCATAGGCCCAGGTCAGCGGCACCATGACGGACAGATCGCGCACATCGACCCCGGTCCAGCCTTCCGGCGGCGCCGTCTCGTTGGCGATGGCAAACTCCACGGCGGCCTGCAGGGCAACGGGGTCCAGCCCCATCTCCGCCGCCTCCCGCCGCTCCCAGTCCGCATCGCCCCGGGGCGGGAAATAGTCCTGGGCGGCAGCCGTGGCCGTGAGGGCCAGCGCGGCTGTGGCGGCGGTCAGAAAGTGTTTCATGCGGTTCTCCCGGTTGGCGACCTGATTGTGCCGGCACAAGCCATCCTTCCCCTTGATGGGGAAGGGGGACCGCGCCGAAGGCGTGGTGGATGGGGTGGCGGCGAGGTATCGGAAGTTTCCAGCAAACCTGTCGGCACCGGGATTCACCCCTTCCGGCCCCTCCTTCGCCAAGGCTACGGAGGGCCCACCTTCCCCATCAAGGGGAAGGATGGCGCGGTATCGCGTGGGTCTGCCTGTGTCGTGTCCGATGCCCCGAAATCCTACCCCGTCACCCGAATACCCACAGTGACATTACGCGGTTCGCCGGGGAAGTAGCGGGGATTGCCGAAGGCGTAGTCGGCGCGGTTGGCGTAGGCTTCGCCGGTGAGATTGCGGATGGCGCCGTAGAGGGTTGTGCGCTCGCTCACGCGGTATTGCGCGCGCAGGGTCAAAAGATCGTGGCCCTCATAGGTGTTGAGGTTGCCGGCATCGGTGAAATACGCGCCGACATGGGTCCATTCCAGCGACACGTCCGCCTGCGGCAGGGGCGTCCAGGCCAGGCGGCCGGTCCACAGCCAGCGCGGTGCCGTGTCGACATCATTGCCGGCGGCAATGCCCTCGCTGGCGGCGCTGACGGGGCGGTCGAAGGCATAGGTGTGGCGGGCCCAGGCGCCGGTCAGACCAGCTTCCAGCGTGCCGGTCAGCGGCCAGGCGATATCGAATTCGACACCGCGATGATCGGTCGCCCCGTCGGTGACATTGAACCCGTCGGCATCGCGGAAGAAGACATTGGACTTTTCCATTGCGAAGGCCGTGATCTCGATCCGCCCGGCGCCGATATCCTGGCGCCAGCCCAGTTCCGCACTGTCCAGGGTTTCCGGCTCGATCCCGGCAAGCGTCTGGCCAGGCTGCAGCCGGTAGAGTTCGGCGGTCTGCGGCGCCCTCACCCCGCGCGCAACACGACCGAATAGTGATGCATTTTCCGTAACTTCAAACAGAAACCCGAAGTCCGGCGCGAAGGTGGAGAAATCATCGCTGCGGTCGGCGAGGCGCAGATAGCGGCCCACCGATCCGTCCGGCAGACGGTTGTCGTAGTCAAAGCGCGTCGCCTCCCAGCGGGCGCCGGCGATCAGGCTCAGCCGCTCGCTCGCCTGCCAGCGGGTCCGGGCATAGAGCGCGGCCACCCGGGCGTCGACCGCATAGTCGTAATGATCGCCCTGGACGAAAGAGAAGCGGGTCGGGTTTTCCTGCGTTTCCGACAGCCAGCCGCGCGTCCATTCCAGATCGCTGCCCAGTGTGATCCGCCAGGCACCGCGCTCGCGATACAGCGCGCCCTGCACGCCCGCCGAACGGTGCCCGCTTTCCTCCAGAGGATCGGTCGGGAAGAAATGCATGCGAAAATCCATCGCATTGGCCCGCCAGTAGGGCGTCAGCGACCAGGTCCAGCCCTCCGGCGCCTGACCGCGCAGGGCCAGGCTCATCCGGCCGGCGATGGCATCGCGGAAGGCTTCCGGATCGCCATTGGCCCGCGCCACGGCGCGGTCGCGATAATCCGCGGCATAACCGGCCGTCTCCTGATTCAGCTGCACCAGGGCGGCGGTAAAGCGCCAGTCGATGCCGCGCGCCTCGCCATCGGCCCGCACCAGGGCACGCACATGATCGAGACCGGCCGCCTCGCGCCAGCCATCCTCGTGACGGGCGGACACCGCGATGAGCGAGGACACCGTCTCGCCCGGCCGCGCCAGCACGACCTCGCCGCGATGGCGCCCGAAACGGCCCGCCTCGGCGAGGAGGCGCGAGGGCGTTGTGGCCGGATCGGGCGTGCGTGTATTCACCAGACCGTGCAGGGCGTTGGAGCCGTAGAGCGACGGACCGGGACCGCGCAGCACTTCCACCGCACCGGCGAGCGGACCAATATCCTCGAACAGCCCGTTCACATTGGCAAAGCCCGGTGCGCGCAGGGCAATCCCGTCTTCCAGATAGAGAAAACCGCCCGCCCCCGCTCCGCCCGTCAGCACGGGCGAGCGGATCGCCGTGAGATGTTCCGCGCCATTGCCGCGATGAATGAAGACCCCGGCTTCCCGGTTGAGCAGTTCGGCCGGATGCTGCGCGGCAATCTCCGCGATCTCCGCCGCGCCGATCACGCCGATCGACAGTGCCGCCGCGTCCCGCACCTCGCCGGTCCGGTCGCCGGTGACGACGATCACGTCCTGGGCGCTGGCGGGCACCGCTATGCCGATTGCAACGATCAGCGCAACAAGCCCGGTTCTGGCCATTTCACGCCTCCCCAAAGGTCAGACCCAAGGCTTCCCCTGCGTGAGCGGGGAAGTGGCCGAGCCCGGCCTTTTGGGCCGGGTGAGGTCGAAGGGGGTGAGTCACAGGTGCGCGCTGGCACGCTCTGCGCCGCTTCGCGCCGCCTCCTCAGTCCGCTGCGCGGACAGCTCCCCCGCAAGCGGGACGAGCCCTTCCCGTCGCCCCGATCAGCTCCGCCCCGTCTTTTCCGCGCGCACGGCGTGGCGCTTGCGCAGCACGCCGACGACATCTTCGAGCGAGAGGTCGCGGCTTTCCAGCAGCACCATGAGATGGAAGAGCAGGTCGGCGGCCTCGGCCTTCAGTGCCGCCTTGCTTTCCGACACGGCGGCCATGGCCACTTCCACCCCCTCTTCGCCGACCTTCTGGGCCGGGCGTTTCGGCGCCCGCGCCATCAGCCCGCCGACATAGGAGCCCTTGGGATTGTCCTTCTTGCGCTTGCGGATGATCGCGCGCAGATGCGCCAGGAAGCCCAGGCCCGGGGCCAGATCGTCGCCGAAACAGCTCACCGTGCCGGTGTGGCAGGCCGGGCCTTTCGGCTTCACCTCGACCAGCAGCGTGTCCTTGTCGCAATCGGCGGCAATCGAGATCAGCTTGAATGTGTGGCCCGAAGTCTCGCCCTTCTTCCACAGGCGCTGCTTGGAGCGCGAGAAGAAATGCACCTTGCCGGTCTCGACCGTCTTCGCCAGCGCCTCTTCATTCATATAGCCCAGCATGAGGACCTGGCGCGTGGCATGATCCTGGACAATGGCCGGAATAAGCCCGTCGGACTTCTTCCAGTCCAGGGAGTTCGCTTCAATCATGGTCTGACCCTGATTCCCTCGGCGGCAAGATAGGCTTTCAGATCGCCTATCTCCATGACCCCTTTGTGAAATACGCTGGCCGCCAGCGCGCCGTCGACATTGGCCAATTCGAACACGGATTTGAAGTGTTCTTTTCGGCCGGCCCCGCCCGACGCGATCAGGGGGGTCGAACAGATCGCCCTCACAGCAGCGAGCTGCTCGATATCATAACCGTCGCGAACGCCATCCATGTCCATGCAGTTGAGCACGACCTCGCCGGCACCGCGGTCGAGGCCCTCGGCGATCCAGTCCAGCGTACGGCGTTCGTCGGTGCGGGTCTTGTCCGGATCGCCGGTATACCGGTGCACCCGCCATTCGCCCTCGATCTTGCGGCTGTCCACGCCGAGAACGACACACTGGCTGCCGAATTCGTGCGCCAGGCGGTCGATCAGGTCCGGGCTTTCCAGCGCCGGGGAGTTGATCGAGATCTTGTCGGCCCCGGCGAACAGGCGCGCGCGGGCATCGTCGACACTGCGGATCCCCCCGGCGACGCAGAAGGGAATGTCGATCTCCCGCGCTACCCGGCTCACCCATTCCGGCTCCACGGTGGCTCCGCGGGCCGAAGCGGCGATGTCGTAGAAGACCAGCTCGTCGGCGCCGGCGGCGGAATAGCGGCGGGCCAGATCGACGATCGCGCCGACATCCTCGTGGTCGCGGAATTTCACGCCCTTGACGACGCGGCCGTCGCGGACATCGAGGCAGGGGATTATCCGTCTTGCGAGCATATCAACGCCTCCGCAAGAGAAAACCGGCCTTCATACAAGGCCTTGCCGGAAATCGCCCCGGCAACACCCGCATCCCGCACCGCCGTGATATCCTCCAGGGATGAAATGCCACCGGAGGCCTGCCAGGCAATGTCAGGAAATTGAGCACTTATGTAGCAGTAAAGTCCCACATTCGGGCCAGAAAGGTCACCGTCACGTCCGATGTCCGTGACAAGTGCGTGGCGCAATTTCGCCCCGTCATACGCCCTGACGACATCGTCCAGCGTGGTGTCCGCCAGGTCCGTCCAGCCCTTCAGGGCCAGGCGATACTGCCCCCCGACCGCCCGCACATCCAGCGCCAGCGTGATGTGTTCGCTGCCATAGCGGGCCAGCCATCCGGACACTTTTTCCGGCTCCGTCACCGCCAGCGACCCGACGATCACCCGCTCGACATCCATCGCCAGGAGATCTTCCACATCCTCGGACGAACGCACCCCGCCGCCGGTCTGCACCCGCAATCCCGTGCGGCAGATATCGCGGATCGTATCGCTCTGCCGGCGCTGGCCGTCGCGGGCGCCGGACAGGTCGACGACATGGATCCAGCTGGCGCCGGCCTCGCCGAACTTTTCGGCCACGGCAACGGGGTCGTCGCCATAATCCGTGACGGCGTCGAATTCACCCTTGTGCAGCCGCACCACGCGGCCGTCGAGAAGGTCGATGGCTGGATAGAGGATCACGCCTTGATACCCGCAAAGTTGGAAAGGATACGCGCGCCCACGGCTCCGGAGCGCTCGGGATGGAATTGACAGCCGGAGACCTGCCCCTGACGCACAATCGCCGAGACCGGAACGCCGTAGTCGCACTGGGCCTGCGTCACCCGGCCGGCGGAAACGTAGTAGCCGTGCACGAAATAGGCATGGGATCCGGCCGAAATGCCGGTCAGCAACGGTTCCCCGACGGCGAACCCCTCAAGCGCATTCCAGCCCATGTGCGGCCAGACCAGCCCGTCCGGCCGTGGCAGGCGTTCGACCCGGCCCGGCAGCAGTCCGAGCCCGTCGACATCGCCCTCGGCCGAGTGTTCGAACAGGAGCTGCATGCCCAGGCATATACCCATCAGCGGCCGGCCGTCCTGCGGCAGCGTCTCGCTCCAGCCGCGCGCCTTGAGACGCTCCATGGCCGGTCCTGCCGCGCCGACACCGGGCAGGATGATGCGGTCGCAGTCCGCCGCACCGGCCGGTTCGGTGACCACGTCATGGTCCAGCCCCGCCCGCTCCAGTGCAAACCGCACCGAGGCGATATTGGCACAGCCGGTATCGATCAGGGCGATGGTCATGCCAGCATTCCCTTGGTCGACGGCAGCGCATCGCCCTCGACCCGCACGGCCTTGCGCAGGGCGCGGCCGAAAGCCTTGAAACAGGCCTCGACCATGTGGTGGGCATTCTCGCCCTCGACTTTCACATGGATCGCCGCCCCCAGGCTCTCCGCGATGGAGCGGAAGGCGTGCGCCGTCATCTCGACCGGGAATTCGCCAACGGTCTCGCCGGGGATCTCGCCCTCGAATTTGGCAAACGGCCGCCCTGAAAGATCGATCCAGACCGCAGCCCGCGTCTCGTCCATCGGCAGTTCGAACCCGAAGCGGGCAAGACCGCGCTTGTCCCGCAACGCCTCGCGCAAGGCCTCGCCGAACGTCAGGCAGACATCCTCGATCGTGTGGTGGGCATCGATGTGAAGATCGCCCTCCACCGCCACGTCCAGCGCGATCCCGCCATGCCGGGCGACCTGTTCGAGCATGTGATCGAAATAACCCACACCGGTGGCAATCCGGCTGGGCCCGTCGCGATCGAGATTGACGGTCACGGTGACATCCGTCTCGGCTGTCTTGCGGCGTTTCGTGCCAGCGCGCGGACCGCCGGCCGCAGCCACACCCGGCTGGGCCCCGGCCCGTTCACGGCGCAGACGCATCGCTGTCGCGTGAGCCTCCAGCCCTTCCAGCGCTGCCAGACGCTCGACGGCGGGCGCCATGGCCGCCGCGCCCTCGGCCGTGGCACGCAGGATGGTCGTGGTCTTCTGGAAGGCCTCGACCGTCACGCCGCCATAGGCGCGCGCAGCTCCACTGGTCGGCAGGGTGTGATTGGGACCGGCGGCATAGTCTCCGGCCGCTTCCGGCGTGAAGGCACCGACAAAGATCGAACCGGCATGCCGCACCAGGCCGACCAGCCGCTCGGCCGCATCGGCCTGCAGGATCAGGTGTTCCGGTGCGTAGACATTGGCCACCTCGGCCGCCTCTTCCAGCGTGTCGCAGATCACCGTGCAGGAGCTTGCCAGCGCCGCCCGCGCGATTTCCGCCCGGGGCAATTGCGCCAGCTGGGCTTCGGTCGCCGCGATTACACGGTCGCGCGTCGCGCTATCGAAACACGCCAGAACCACCTGGGCGGAGGGATCGTGCTCGGCCTGGCTGAGCAGGTCGCTGGCGACCAGTTCAGCGTCGGCGCGGTCGTCGGCAATCACCATCACCTCGCTCGGTCCGGCCGGCAGGTCGATCGCCGGCCCGCCCGGCAGTCCGGCGACATAGGATTTGGCAGCGGCCACATAGGCATTGCCGGGCCCGAAAATCTTGTCGGCGCGCGGCAAGCCTGCCGCACCCGTCGCCAGGGCGGCAATCGCCTGGGCCCCGCCGATCGCATAGACCTCGTCAATGCCGAGAATCTCCGCGGTGGCCAGAAGCGCCGGGTTCACCCCGCCCTCACCGGCCGGCGGCGCCACGACGACAATCCGCGGCACACCGGCCAGCTGGGCCGGCACAGCCAGCATGATCAGCGTCGAGACGAGCGGCGCACTGCCGGCGGGCACGTAAAGTGCCGCCACATCGACCGGCGTCGCCCGGCGCGAGGCCATGACACCAGGCCAGGTCTCGACGGAATAACCCGAATAACCCTGGCGGACGTGGAACCGCCGCACAGCGTCCGCAGCCGCTTTGACGGCTTCGATGTCGGCCGGGTCCATACCCTTTCGCGCTTCGCGCAGCGCTTCGGCCGGCACACGGAAATCGTCCGGCGCGTGGCCATCCAGACGGGCTGCGTAGGCGCGGACCGCCTCGTCGCCGCGCGCCCGCACGGCATCGACGATCTCGCGGGCCGCCGCGTCGGCGGTGCCGGTTTCGACCGGACGCGCCAGCGCCCGACGCCGTTGTGCCTCTGTGGCGTCTTTCCAGATCAGCGTGTCGAGCATGACGAACCTCAGGCGAGCATTTTCTCGATGGGCAGGACGAGGATGGCGCGCGCGCCCTCCGCTTCGAGCGCTTCCAGGGTTTCCCAGAACACCCGCTCGCGGCAGACCGCATGCATGGCCACGACATCGTCCCGGCCAGCGACCTGGGCGATGGTCGGCGCGTCGGCGCCCGGCAGGAGGTTGCGGATCGCTTCGAGCCTGTCCTTGGGCGCGTTGAGCATGATGTATTTGGTCTGCGAGCTGGCGATCACACCCTCCGCCCGGCGCATCAGCACGTTCGCCACCGCGTCGGTCCGGGGATCCCGGCCCGTGCTGCGCCGGATGAGAACGGCCTCGCTCTCCAGCACCGTCTCGAAGGCCGCCAGCCCGTTGGCCTGCAACGTCGCGCCGGAGGAGACAAGGTCGCAGATCGCATCGGCGATGCGCAGGCGGGGCGCCACTTCCACCGAGCCACGCATCTCGACGATTTCCGCCTCGATCCCCCGCTCGCGCAGATACTGTGCCGTCAGCGCCGGATAGGAGGTCGCGACCGCCTTGCCCGCCAGATCGGCAGACGAGCGGATGTCTCCGCCCTGGGCGGCTGCCAGTTTCAGCGTGCAGCCGGCGAACCCCAGGCGCAGCGCCACATCCAGCTCGCGGGCCCGGCCGCCGGCGGCCTGTTCCTCGCGCAGCACATTCTCGCCGACAATGCCGTAATCGCAGGCACCGGACGCCACGAAGTTGGGGATGTCATCATCGCGCACCAGCATCAGATCGACCGGCATGTTCTCGGCACGCTGGTGCAGCTTGTCCCGGCCATAGGCGAAACGAAGGCCGCAGCGCTTCAACAGGTCCATACCGCCCTCGGCGAGGCGGCCCTTGCTTTGAACGGCGATACGCAGACGCGGGGAGGTCACGATTTCGGCTCCTTGAGGCGGTCGAGAATGGTGCGGTAGCCCTGCCAGGGCTCCTGGCTGAGGAAACGGGCGACCCGGGTCACCGTCGTGGTGGAGGCGCCGGTCATTTCGGCAATCTCGCGATAGGAATGACCGCCCTCGTCCAGCAACCGCGCCACGCGCCAGCGTTCCACCAGCGTGCGGATCTCGCCCGGTGTCAGCAGGTCACGCAGGAAGCGGTCGGCCTCGCGCTCATCACGCAGGGCCAGCAGCGCCTCGCAAAGCGGCGCCAGATCCGGCGCCGAAGCGCGCGTGTTTTCAGACAGGTCGTCCATGGGTCCGGTCTCCTTGAGGGCCGATATAGCGTATTAGCGCGCTAACACAATAGCCCATTTCAGTTGATGGGCAGCTCGACGCAAGCCGCTTCTTCAATACGGCCAATACCTCGTCATCCCACGGTCACTGCGTCAGCAGGGATCCGGGGGCCCTCCGCCAACCTGGCGAAGAGCCCGGTCATGACGTCGCGAAGCCAATGTCCAGCAGGAGGGTCGAGGTCCCCCGGACAAGCCGGGGGATGACGGTGTTTGGAGATGAACCTACTCCGGCCCCTTCCCCCACACCCCGCAATCACCTACACACCCCTGTAGCTACAAACTCCTGCAGGCACACCATGCAATACGACGACATGCGGCCGGTCGCCGAGGAGGTGTCCGAGATCATGAAGACCCTCGCCCACCCCAATCGTCTTCTCGCCATGTGCGCCATGGTGGAAAAGGAGCGATCGGTCGGCGAACTCGCCGAGGCGCTGGACATGCGGGCCCAGGCGATGTCGCAGCAATTGGCAATCCTGCGCAACAAGGGGCTGGTGCGGACGCGGCGCGACGGACAGACCATCTACTACGCCCTCGCCGACACGCGGCTGGAACACCTGATATCCACCCTCTACGACACCTATTGCCGGCCCGCCGGATAGGCTAGACAGTCGCCGCCTGCGACCCCGCGCCGCATAACTTCATATTTGCATGAATATGCACATAACCTATATCGAGTCCGAGTAATCCGCCAGGAGCCCGCCACCATCATGACCCAGCTTGCCGTAAAGTCCTTCTTCGACCCGGATACTTTCACGATCTCCTATGTCGTGTCGGATCCCGAGACGGACCGCGCGGCGATCATCGACAGCGTGCTGGATTTCGATCAGGCCTCCGGCCGTACGGCGACCCATTCGGCGAACGCGATCATCGAGTATGTGAAAGCAGCGGGCCTGACGGTCGACTGGATCCTGGAAACCCATGTCCATGCCGATCACCTGTCAGCGGCGCCCTATATCCAGAGCCGGCTGGGTGGAAAGATCGGCATCGGCGGTCATGTGACGGACGTGCAGAAAGTGTTCGGCGACCTGTTCGATGCCGGTCCGGATTTCGCCCGCGACGGCTCGCAGTTCGGGCATCTTTTCCAGGACGGCGAACGCTTCTCGATCGGCAATATCGAGGCCGAGGCCATCCACACGCCAGGCCACACCCCCGCCTGCATGGTCTATCATATCGGCGACGCCGCCTTTGTCGGCGACACGCTGTTCATGCCGGATTTCGGTACCGCGCGCTGCGACTTCCCGGGCGGCGATGCGCGCCAGCTCTACCACTCTGTGCAGAAGATCTACGCCCTGCCCGACGAGACCCGTCTTTTCATGTGCCACGACTACAAGGCGCCGGGCCGTGACTTCTTCGCCTGGGAGACCACGGTCGCCGAGGAAAAGGCCGGCAATATCCATCTCAATGCCCGGACCAGCGAAGACGAGTTCGTGGCCTGGCGGACCGAGCGCGATGCCACGCTGGACATGCCCCGTCTGATCCTGCCCTCGGTGCAGATCAATATGCGTGCCGGCAATCTGCCCGAACCGGCCGCCAACGGCCTGCGCTACCTCAAACTGCCGATCGATGCGGTCTGACACACTCCTCGATCGCGCTGCCCGTTTCCTGCCGGGGCTCGGCTGGCTGAAAACCTATGACCGCGCGACGCTGGGCGCCGACGCGCTGGCGAGCGTGGTCACCGCAATCCTGCTGATCCCGCAGAGCCTCGCCTATGCGCTGCTGGCGGGGCTTCCGCCGCAGGCAGGCCTCTACGCGTCCATCGCTCCGCTGATCGCCTATGCCCTGTTCGGCTCCAGCCGCGTCCTGGCGGTCGGCCCTGTCGCCGTCGTTTCACTGATGACGGCAGCGGCTGTCGGCTCGCTCGGTCTGGACAATCCCGCCGACCAGATAGCGGCGGCCGGAGCGCTGGCCCTGCTGTCGAGCCTCTTTCTTCTTCTGTTCGGCGTGTTCCGCCTCGGCAGTGTCGCCAATTTCCTCAGCCGGCCGGTGGTCGATGCCTTCATCACCGCGTCGACCGTGCTGATCATCGCCAGTCAACTGCGCCATATGCTGGGGATCGACATGCATGGCGCGACCCTGCCCGAGCTGGCGATGACCTTTGTCCAGGGCCTTGCCGGTTTTGACGGGATCGCTCTTCTTGTGGGCGGTGCCAGCCTGGCTTTCCTGCTGATGACGCGGGGCGTCCTGCCGGCCCTCCTGCAGCGCATCGGTCTCGGCAAGGCCCTCAGCGACAGCCTGGTGCGCGCTGCACCTGCGGCTCTGGTCGCAGCGGCGACAATCGCGGCATGGACGCTGCACCTCAACGAACAGACCGGCCTCGCGATTGTCGGCAGCCTGCCCTCCGGCCTGCCGCCCCTGCAATTCCCGACTGTCGATCTCCAGACCTGGCGCGCCCTGCTCGGACCGGCGGCCCTGATCTCCCTGATCGGGTTTGTCGAGAGCGTCTCGGTGGGCCAGTCACTGGCTGCCAAGCATCGCGAACACATCCAGCCCAATCGCGAACTTTTCGGCCTGGGCGCAGCCAATGCCGCGGCGGCGCTGACCGGCGGCTATCCGGTGACGGGCGGCTTCGCACGCTCGGTCGTCAACGAGACTGCCGGTGCCCGCACACCCTATGCCGGCGCTTTTACAGCGCTGCTCATCCTGCTCGTCGCAGCCTTCCTGACCCCGGCTTTCCATCACCTGCCCAAGGCCACGCTGGCCGCAACCATCCTGGCGGCCATCTGGAAGCTCGCGGACTTCAAGGGCGCCTGGCACGCCTGGACCTACTCCCGGTCCGACGGCGCGGCAGCCTTCCTGACCCTGTTCGGCGTGCTCTTCCTGGGTATCGAGTTCGGCCTGACGCTGGGCGTTGCCGTCTCGGTCGGACTGGTGCTCCAGCGCACGATGCGGCCGCACTGGGCGCGGCTGGGACAGGTGCCGGGCACGCACCATTTCCGCAATGTCGACCGGCACGATGTGATCGTCTCGCCGCATGTGGTCTCGCTGCGGGTCGACAGCGCGCTCTACTTCGCCAATGCGCGCTTCCTGGAAGAGCTGATCGCGCGGATCGCAGCCGGCGAGCCGGAGATGACCGATCTCGTCCTGATGTGCCCGGCGGTGAATTTCGTCGATGCGAGTGCGCTCGGCAGCCTGCGCACCATCAATGCCCGGCTTCAGGAGGCGGGCATTCGCCTGCACCTGTCAGAGGTGAAAGGCCCCGTGGCCGACGGGCTGATCAAGGCCGGCCTGTTCGACGAATTGTCCGGCCAGGTCTTCCTGTCCCACTACGCCGCCCTGCGCACCCTCGACCCGGCGACCACGCTGCGCGCCGAAGGCTGAACATAAACGATGACGCCCCGCCGTTTTGACGCGGCGCGGTTTCGTGTCAGTCTTCGTGTAGCGCGGCTCGCAAAGACCGCGCCCAACTTCACCGGGGAGCGCCCGTGCAGGCCAGGCACGCCGATCTTGTCTTCAGCACCGCCAGCAACGACAGCGCCGTTGCGCGGTCCTTCGTGGCAGCATCCTGGTCGCGCTCGCTCAATTACCACCACCTCGACCCGGACACTCCGCAAGCGCCCGAACGGCTCACCGGCCGGGAACTCGATCAGGCGCGCGAGCAGGCCGGCCGGCTTCTGTCGATCGCCAGGCCGGCGATGACGCGGCTCCTGCAGACGGTCGGCGACAGCGGGTGCTGTGTTCTTCTCACCGATGCCGACGGCGTGGTGCTGGAACGGCAGGGATCGCCATCGCACGACCCCGCATTCAACCGGTGGGGTCTGTGGACCGGCGCGGTGTGGAGCGAAGCGAGCGAAGGCACAAACGGGATCGGCACCTGCCTGGTGGAAAAGCGCGCCGTGACCATCCATCGCGACCAGCATTTTCACAGCCGCAATACCGGGATGAGCTGTATGGACGCGCCGATCTTCGACGAGCGCGGGCGGCTGGCCGGTGCGCTGGACGTCTCGTCCTGCCGGCGGGACATGAATGAAAGCCTCGCCGGTCTGATCGGGAATATCGTCACGGAAGCGGCACGGCGGATCGAGGCGGAACATTTCGGCGCCGCCTTTTCCGGTCATCGCATCCTGGTTGCCCCCGGAGACAGCGCCCGGGGCCCGGCCCTGCTGGCTGTCGACAGCGATGACCTCGTCGTCGGCGCTACGCGCGCGGCGCGGCAGGGGCTGGGTCTGGACGATGCCAGCCTGGCATCGCCACGGCCCGCGGCGGACCTGCTTTCGGCCGGCTCTGTAATGCCCGGTTTTGATGCTGCAGAGCGCAGCGAGATTCGCCGGGCCCTGGCCCGCAATAACGGCAATGCCAGCGCGACAGCCCGCGAGCTGGGGATCGGCCGCGCCACGCTTTACCGCCGCATGAAGCGCCTCGGTATCGAATAGCACCGCCGGACTGTCTCACCAGCGAGACAGTCCGGCATTCCGCTCGCCGCGACGGGGCAGACAGGCGCACACCCGGCTACGCAGACTTTCTCCCAGAGGCCCGCAAAGGGCTCGTTTCCATGGGAGGAAGACATGAACGTCATCACACAGATCGACCGCGACACCCGTGCGCCCTTCACGGCGCGCTATGACAATTTCATCGGCGGCAGCTGGCGCGCCCCCGCTGCCGGCCGCTACTTCACCAACACCTCGCCGATCAATGGCCGGCCGATCTGCGAGATCGCCCGCTCGGACGCGCAGGATGTCGAGGCCGCACTCGACGCCGCCCACGCCGCCAGGGATGCCTGGGGCCACACAGCCGTCGCCGAGCGCGCCGCCGCGCTCTACGCCATCGCCGACCGGATGGAAGCCAATCTCGAGAGGCTGGCGACGGCGGAAACCTGGGACAATGGTAAGCCGATCCGCGAGACCATGGCGGCGGACATTCCGCTCGCGATCGACCATTTCCGCTATTTCGCCGGCTGCATCCGGGCCCAGGAAGGCTCGCTCGCCGAGATCGATGCCGACACGGTGGCCTACCACTTCCATGAACCGCTGGGCGTGGTCGGCCAGATCATTCCCTGGAACTTCCCGCTGCTGATGGCGGCCTGGAAACTGGCCCCGGCCCTGGCGGCCGGCAATTGCGTGGTGCTGAAACCGGCCGAGCAAACGCCGGCCAGCATCCTGGTCTGGGCCGAGCTGATCGGCGATCTGTTGCCGCCGGGCGTCCTGAACATCGTTTCCGGTTTCGGTCTGGAAGCCGGCAAGCCCCTCGCTTCCTCCAGCCGGATCGCGAAGATCGCCTTCACGGGCGAGACCACGACCGGGCGTCTGATCATGCAATACGCCTCGGAAAACCTGATCCCGGTGACGCTGGAACTGGGCGGCAAGTCGCCCAACATCTTCTTCAAGGACGTGGCCGACGCCGATGACGACTTCTTCGACAAGGCGATCGAGGGCTTCGCCATGTTCGCGCTGAACCAGGGAGAGGTGTGCACCTGTCCGTCGCGCGCGCTGATCCATGAGGACATCTATGAGCGCTTCATGGAGCGGGCGCTGCAGCGCGTTGCCGCCATCAAGCAGGGCGATCCGCTCGACCCGGCGACGATGATCGGTGCCCAGGCATCCTCGGAGCAAAAGGAAAAGATCCTCGCCTATCTCGATATCGGCCGCCAGGAAGGCGCCGAAGTGCTGATCGGCGGCGGTGAAGGCCAGGTCGGCGACGACCTTGCCGGCGGACACTATGTCCAGCCCACCGTGCTGAAGGGTCACAACCGGATGCGGGTCTTCCAGGAGGAGATTTTCGGTCCCGTTGTGGCCGTGACGACCTTCAAGGACGAGGCCGAGGCTCTGGCGATCGCCAATGACACGCTCTACGGCCTGGGGGCCGGTGTGTGGAGCCGCAGCGCCAATACCTGCTACCGCTTTGGCCGCGGCATCCAGGCCGGACGGGTCTGGACCAATTGCTATCATGCCTACCCGGCCCATGCGGCGTTCGGCGGCTACAAGCAATCGGGCGTGGGCCGGGAGACCCACAAGATGATGCTGGACCACTATCAGCAGACCAAGAACATGCTGGTCAGCTACAGCGCGAAAAAGCTGGGCTTCTTCTGATCACCGCCCCGTGGCGGGGCCGGTTCGCCGGCCCCGTACGCATCGCAAGGAAACCGGCATGATCGACGAGACCCGCCACACACACCGCGTGACCGCAACGGACGACGCCCTCGCCCTGATTGCGGAAATCCGGCGCGACCATCCCGACATCCTGATCCACCAGTCCGGCGGCTGTTGTGACGGGTCGTCACCGATGTGCTATCCGGCCGGCGAATTCCGGATCGGTGAAAGCGACGTCCTGCTGGGATGGATCGGGCCTGTGCCGGTCTATATCGGCGGCCGCCAGTACGCGGCGTGGAAGCATACCCAGCTCATTCTCGACGCGGTGCCGGGCCGGGGCGGCATGTTCTCGCTCGACAATGGCCGCGAACGGCGTTTCCTCGTCCGCTCCCGCCTGCTCTCGCAGGCGTGATTGCGCGACGCGGACAACGCGTTATCGTGCACTCCAACAATCACAATCTGCCCAGAACGCGCGGGGAGTTCCCTCATGTCCCACCACGATCCCAACGAAATCTACCCGGTCCCGGAAGGCCGCGCCGAAACCGCGCTGATCAATGCGGAACGCTATACGCAGATGTATCGCCGCTCGCTCGAGGATCCGGACGGGTTCTGGCGCGAGGAAGCGCGGCGGATCGACTGGATGACGCCTTTCACGGAAATCTCGGACGTGTCCTGGGACAAGGACGATCTGCACATCCGCTGGTTCGCCGACGGCAAGCTGAACGCCTCGGTCAACTGCATCGACCGTCACCTGGCCGAACGGGCCGACGAGACGGCGATCCTGTGGGAGGGCGACGATCCGGCTGACGACAAGGCGATCACCTATCGTCAACTGTATGAGGCCGTGTGCCGCCTGGCCAACGGGCTGAAATCGATCGGTGTGCAGAAGGGCGACCGGGTCACGATCTACATGCCGATGATCCCGGAGGCCGCCTACGCCATGCTGGCCTGCGCCCGGATCGGCGCGGTCCATTCGGTCGTGTTCGGCGGTTTCTCGCCGGATGCGCTGGCAGGCCGGATTTCCGATTGCGAGAGCCGGTTCGTGATCACGGCCGATGAAGGCCTGCGCGGCGGCAAGACAATCCCGCTGAAAGCCAATGTCGACAAAGCCGTAGAGAGCGCCGGCGATGTCGACCAGGTGATCGTCGTCCGCCGGACCGGCGCAGACGTGGCCTGGGACGAGACCCGCGATGTGGACTACGCCACGCTGGTCGCCGGACAGGATGCGAACTGCGATCCGGAACCGATGAACGCCGAGGATCCGCTGTTCATCCTCTACACGTCGGGCTCGACCGGCAAACCCAAGGGCGTGCTCCACACGACCGGCGGCTACATGGTCTGGGCGTCGATGACGCATGAATACGTGTTCGACTACCGGCCGGGCGAAATCTACTGGTGCACCGCCGATGTCGGCTGGGTCACCGGGCATACCTATATCGTCTACGGCCCGCTGGCGAACGGCGCCACGACGTTGATGTTCGAGGGTGTGCCGACCTGGCCGGGACCGGACCGGTTCTGGCAGGTGATCGACAAGCACAAGGTCAACACCTTCTACACCGCACCGACCGCCATCCGCGCCCTGATGCGTGAAGGCGACGCCCCCGTGAAAAAGCATTCGCGCGCCTCGCTGCGCCTGCTGGGCACGGTGGGCGAGCCGATCAATCCGGAAGCCTGGTGCTGGTATTACCGCGTGGTCGGCGAGGAACGCTGTCCGATCGTGGATACCTGGTGGCAGACCGAGACGGGCGGCGCACTGATCACCCCCCTGCCCGGCGTGACTGACATGAAGCCGGGTTCGGCGACACGGCCCTTCTTCGGCGTCGAACCCGCCCTGATGGACGCCGAGGGCAACCGTCTCGCCGACAATGGCGCGGCCGAGGGCAATCTGGTGATCGCCCGTTCCTGGCCGGGCCAGATGCGCACCGTCTATGGCGATCACCAGCGTTTCATCGACACCTATTTCACCGCCTATCCGGGCTACTATTTCACCGGCGACGGCGCCCGGCGCGATGCCGACGGATACTGGTGGATCACCGGCCGGGTCGACGATGTGCTGAATGTGTCCGGCCACCGGCTCGGCACGGCGGAGATCGAGAGCGCGCTCGTCTCGCACGACGATATCGCGGAAGCCGCCGTGGTCGGCTATCCCCATGATGTGAAGGGCCAGGGCATCTATTGCTATGTCACCCTGATGGGCGGGCGCAAAGCCGAGGACGAGGATATCGCCGAGATCAAGGCCTGGGTGCGCCAGGAGATCGGACCGGTGGCGACGCCGGACCTGATCCAGTTCGCACCCGGCCTGCCCAAGACGCGCTCCGGCAAGATCATGCGCCGCATCCTGCGCAAGATCGCGGAGAACGACTTCTCCAACCTGGGCGACACGTCCACCCTGGCAGACCCGTCCGTGGTGGAGGACCTGATCGAGAACCGCAAGAACCGCTAGCCCCCTCGCCTCTCGCCGTTGCCGGGGAAACCGGCTATAGCGGAGGCGGGACGTTCCAGTGACCGGAGTTCAAGCCTTGCGTATTCGACTTGCCGTCCTCACCACCGGAGCCACCGCGCTGCTTGCCGGCTGTGCGACGGAGACCGTCCCCGCCTGCCGGGCGCCTCAGTCCTATGAACTGGCAGCTTTTTCCGGCGTGATCAGCCACAATCCCAACGCGCTCGCCGCGGCCACGGCACCCGGCGCGCTGCGCACGGCGCTGACCGGCGGAACACCGGCCGTGCGCGGACACTTGTGGGGCCATGACGGCATCACCGAGGGCACTGTGGTCGGCCTCCTGTCCCAGCCGCCGCTCTGCATCATCGACGATCCGTCAGCGCCAGACAGCGAGACAGTGCGTCAGGTCCTGGTCTATCCCCAGGCCAGCTACAGCCGTGTCGCACCGCCGCCCGAGACACCGCTCGCCGACGCCCCGCCGCCCTATGGCGTCTCCCGGCGTGACTATCTGTCCTGCCGTTTCGAGATGACGGCGGAGGGCTGGAAGCTCGCAGACCTGTGCGGATATACACGCCCGGTTGCAACGCCGGTGACCGGCTAGAATTGCGGGCTGTCTTGCACGGGCAAATGGCTGCAGCCCGGTCTTCCCCGACTCGGTTTGGCGCTGTTACCGACGATACTGCCCCTTGTGGCGTGTATCGTTTTGGTGAGTTCCATGCCCGTCATTCTGGAAGCCGGTTCTCCGGCCAGTCTTCTTCTTGTGCGTTTTTCCGGGACACTGGCGCCCGACGGGGCTGCCGAGGATCTGGCGCGGATTTCCGAAGAGAGCGCGGGCTATTCGGCCCTGCTCGCCGACTGGCGCGAGGCCGAGATTGCCCTTTCGACGATCGAGTTCATGTCGTTGACGGATGACTGGTTCCGCATGCCGGCGGCGCGTCTGAAAGCCGCCCATATCTTCCATGCCGAACGGCACAAGGACCAGGCCATGCTGTTCCAGACCAAGGGCTTCCTGGTCGGCGGCCAGTTCCGGGTGTTCTCCGAATACGGCGAAGCCCGATCCTGGCTTGATGCCTGGACCGGGCCCCGCGCCTGAGACGACCAACCGTCATCAGCTCTTGTTATTCACTCAGTCCTCGAACTCCATCAGACGCATCGGCGCCTTCAGTTCTGCCGTGATCCGGTCATAGGCCGGCAGGGTCAGGAATTCGGTGAACTCGTCCGACAGAACCAGTTCCGACAGGATGTCTGCCGCCGTCTGGATCCGGTCGCACAGCTCGTCCTGGCCAGGGACTTCGTCCTGGATGGCCGCACAGATGTCGGCGATCTTGTTTTCCAGGAAGGCCGCGGTGATCGCTGTGCCTTCCTTGGTGGACTTGTCGAAACGGCGCCATTGCCAGAGCTGGGCGCGGGCGATCTCGGCGGTCGCCGCATCCTCCATCAGATTGCGGATCGGCACGGCGCCGCGACCGCCCAGCCAGGCAGCGATATAGCGGATGGCGACGTCGATATTGTCGCTGACACCGTGATCCGTGATGTCGCCCTCGGGAGCCGCCAGCAATTGCTGGGTCGTCACCGGCAGTTCGTGTGGATCGGCCGGCCGATTGATCTGGTTCGGCCCCTTCATGTGCTGGTCGAAAATCTCCATCGCGACAGGCACGAGATCCGGGTGAGCCACCCAGGTGCCGTCATGCCCGTTCTTGACTTCGCGCAGCTTGTCCTGGCGCACCTGTTCGGTGGCCGCGGCATTCGCCTTTTCATCGCCCTTGACCGGGATGAAGGCCGACATGCCGCCCATGGCGTGGGCTCCGCGGCGATGGCAGACCGAGATCACCCGGCGCGAATAGGCCGCCATGAAGGGCACGGTCATGGTCACCGCCGAACGGTCCGGCAGGACATGTTCAGCACGTGAACGCAGTCGCTTGATATAGCTGAAAATGTAGTCCCAGCGGCCGCAGTTGAGGCCGACGATATGGTCTTTCAGCTCGTAGAGGATCTCGTCCAGTTCGAAGGCGGCCGGCAGGGTCTCGATGAGCACGGTGGCGCGCAGCGTGCCGCGTTCCAGGCCCAGCTCGTCCTCGGCATGCTGGAAGACCAGGCTCCACAGACGCGCTTCCAGCCGGCTTTCCAGCTTGGGCAGGTAGAAGTACGGCGCGGTGCCGCGCGCCTTCAGCGCCGCATGGTTGTGGAAGACGTAGAGACCGAAATCGAACAGCGAGCCGGACAAGGCGTGACCGTTGATATGGACGTGACGTTCGTCCAGATGCCAGCCGCGCGGACGCACGATGAGCACCGCCGCGTCATCATTGACCTGATAGCGCTTGCCGGACTTCTCGTCGGTGAAGTCGATCTCGCGGCGGATCGCGTCGCGCAGATTGATCTGGCCGTCCAGCAGATTGGACCAGAGCGGCGCGGTCGCGTCCTCGAAGTCGGCCATGAAGCATTTGGCACCGGAATTGAGCGCGTTGACCACCATCTTGCGGTCGACCGGTCCGGTGATTTCCACGCGGCGATCCTGCAGATCGGCAGGCGCGGGACGCACGGTCCACTCGCCGGCCCGGATATCGGCCGTCTCATGCGGGAACATCAGCAGTGCGCCCTGATCGAGCTCGGCCTGGCGTTCCTTGCGATAGCGCAGCAGGGACTGACGTCGCTTCTCGAACCGGCGGTGCAGGCCGGCGAGGAAGGTGAGCGCCTCGTGCGTGAGGATGTCGCCATAGCCGGGCTCGAGATGGCCCAGGACTTCGACGCCGGACGGTGCAATGAGAGTCATGGCTTGCTCCTGTGGGGTTGGAGGCAGATCCGGGGTGCGCCTTGGGGATGCGCACCCCGGTGTACAGGCTCGGGCAGGGCCTGCGCTCTATTCGGCAGCGTGGAACTGCGCGGTCTCGGTGGAAGCGCCCATCGCCGTCGTCGACGAGGTGCCGCCGGAGATGGCCAGGTTCACCTTGTCGAAATAGCCGGTGCCCACTTCACGCTGGTGGCGCGTGGCGGTGTAGCCATCGGCTTCGGACGCGAACTCGGCCTGCTGCAGCTCGGAATAGGCGCCCATGCCGCGATCCTTGTAGCCGCGGGCCAGTTCGAACATGCCGTGATTGAGCTGGTGGAAGCCGGCCAGGGTGACGAACTGGAACTTGTAGCCCATCGCACCCAGCTCGCGCTGGTAGGTCTCGATGGTGGCCTTGTCGAGATTGGCTTCCCAGTTGAAGGAGGGCGAGCAGTTATAGGCCATCATCTTGCCCGGATAGGCCTTCTGGATCGCCTCGGCGAAACGCTTGGCCTCGTCCAGGTTCGGCTTGGAGGTTTCCCACCACAGGAGGTCGGCGACCTTTGCATAGGCCAGACCGCGCTTGATGCAGTGATCGACGCCCATACCCTCTTTCAGGCGGAAGAAGCCTTCCGGCGTGCGGCCGGCATCGAAGTCGATGAATTCATGATCGCGCTCGTCGATGTCCGAATTGATCAGTGTGGCCGATTCCGCGTCGGTACGGGCAACGGTGATTGTGGACACACCCATCACATCGGCCGCGAGACGCGCCGCAGCGAGATTGCGCTCGTGCTGGCTGGTCGGGATCAGCACCTTGCCGCCCAGGTGACCGCACTTCTTCTCGGCCGCAACCTGGTCTTCGAAGTGAACACCGGAGGCGCCCGCCTCGATGAAGGCCTTCATGATCTCGAAGCAGTTGAGCGTGCCGCCGAAACCGGCTTCCGCATCGGCGACGATCGGCGCGAACCAGTCACGGCTCGGCTTGCCGTTTTCAGACACTTCGATCTGGTCGGCGCGCTGCAGGGTGCGGTTGATCTTCTTGGCCAGTTCCGGCGCGGAATTGGCCGGATAGAGCGACTGGTCGGGATACATGGCGCCGGCCGTGTTGGCATCGGCAGCAACCTGCCAGCCCGACAGGTAGATCGCCTTCAGGCCGGCCCGGACCATCTGCATGGCCTGATTGCCCGACAGGGCACCCAGCGCATTGATATAGGGCTCGGTCTTGAGCAGCTCCCACAGCTTCACCGCACCGCGTTCGGCCAGCGTGTGCTGGATCTGCACGGAGCCGCGCAGCTTGGCGACGTCTTCGGGCGTATAGGGACGCTCGATACCGTCAAAACGGCCTTCCGGAGCACTCGGAACCAGATCCTTGAAAGTCGTCATTCTTGTCTCCCTGACGGGTTGGGGCAGATGCCTGTTGCGTTGCAACGAAGCTGTCAAACGGCAGGGATGGTGTCGATATGGCTTTTCCTATAAAGAGGATGCCGTGTATGATAATTACATTGTCATGATGTAATTTTGTAAATTTGGACACAAAAATGAATGACGGACAGGGCCTCGAGAAGATCTTTGCCGGCGCGCGCCTGCGCCGCCTGCGCCGCGAACGCGGACTGACACAGGCCGAGGCTGCCGAGGCGCTGGGACTGTCGGCCAGCTATCTCAATCTGCTGGAACGCAATCAGCGACCGGTGACGGCGCGGGTCCTGCTGGCGCTCGCCGACGCTTTCGACGTCGATGTGCGCGCCTTTGCCAATGAGAGCGACCGCCAGCTTGTGGCGGACCTGCAGGAAGCGGCGGCAGATCCCGTCCTGTCCGGCATTGGTCTCGACCGGATGGAATTGTCCGAGTTTGCCGACAGCCAGCCGCGCGCCGCGGAAGCCTTTGCCCGCCTCTTCCAGGCCTATCGCGAAACCACGGCCGCCACCGCCGACCTTGCCACGCGCATGTCGGGCCCGGGCGCTGCGACCGGCGGCCCCGGTGCCGTGCTGGAGAGCGTGCGCGACGCGCTGGATGCGCGCCAGAACCATTTCCCCGAACTGGAGGAAGCGGCCGGGGCGCTCGTCGAGCGGATCGGTCTGCGCACCCACCGGCGCGAACAGCAACTGGCCGACTACCTGCAGCATACGCACGGTTTTACCATGCGCGTGCTGGACGAGGATATCATGGCCGGCGCGCGCCGCCGTCTCGACTTTCACGGCCGGCGCCTGCTGCTCTCCGAAGCCCTCTCTGCGGGCTCGCGCGCCTTTCACATGGCTGTCGTCCTGGCCAATCTGGAACTCGGCGATTTGCTGGATAAACTGTCTGCCGAGCCTCACCTGCCGGCCGAGGAAGGCCGCAAGCTCTACCGTGTCGGCCTGGCGAACTATTTCGCCGGCGCGGTTCACATGCCCTATGCGCCCTTCCTGAAGACCGCCGAGGACACGCGCTACGATATCGACCGGCTGCAGCGGCGCTTCGAGGTCAGCTTCGAACAGATCTGCCACCGTCTGACGACGCTGCAGCGGCCCGGCGCGCGCGGTCTGCCCTTCTTCATGATCCGTGTCGACAGCGCGGGGAATGTGTCCAAACGCTTCGGCGGCGGCATCATGCCGTTTGCGCGATCGGGCGGGGGGTGCCCGAAATGGAATCTCTACGACGCCCTGCACACGCCCGAGCGCCTGATCGCCCAGACATTCGAACTGCCCGACGGCACGGCGATGCTCTCCCTCGCCCGCGGCCAGCTATCGCCCGCCCCGGCCGGACACCCGCCGGTCGTCCATGCCATCGCGCTGGGATGCGCCCTCGAGCACGCGCCGAAGATCGTCCATGCCGACGCCGTGGCCGGCATCAAACCGGCGGCCGTCGGCATCACCTGCCGCCTGTGCGACCGGGAAGACTGCGCCCAGCGCGCCTTCCCGCCGCTCAACCGCAAACTCGTTCTGGACAGCCACATGCTGCGCGCCTCGCCCTACAGCTTCAACGAGGACTGAGCCGGTTTTGCGCTGCGAAATTCTGTCGGGAGGAGTAACCTCGACATCGACGGGAATCGGGGGGCGGCAATGAAGCCGGCAGGGCTATAGACACTCCAACGCGGATCGATGCGCGCCGGCAGGCCTATCAAGCGCCTCACACCATCGCACGCTTCACCGCCGTTGCGATGGTCCTGGTAACGCTGGGTTTCGTCTGGGTTGTCCTGTCCCTGGATGGCGCAAACCTTGCCGCAGAGCGGTCCCTTGCCCACGACAACGTCCTGCTGATGATCGACCGGGAGCCGTTCGATCTGGCCCCCGATGCCCCCGTGTCATTCAGCGGTATATCCGGCGCAGAACTGGTCATTCCAGCCGCCGACCTGGCAAAGGACCCCAGGCTGGAAACTGCACAGCGGCATCAGCTGGCAGCGCACCTTCGGGCGGGTTTATCTGCATCAGCGCGCTTCACTGACCTGTCCGGCATCACGCATACGCGTGAGGTTCGCCCTCGCCACGCAAGACTGAGCGATTTTGACGGCGGCGACTGGATGGGGCTGGCCAGTGCCCTCTTGGGCGCCCTGTTCGGCCTGGCTGTCTGGGCTTCCCGGCCACAGCTTCCGGCCGCCCTCGCCTATGGCATTGCCGGAGGCCTTCTGCTCGCATCCGCGCTGACATACCGGATGTATCTGAAGTTCGGCCTGCTTACTCCGCCCGAGCTTGCGACCACGACAAGCGTGCTGAACGGAGCCGTGCTGCACGCCTTCGGTCTCGCATTCGTCTTCGTCTTCCTGCTCTTCCCGAAAGCTCTGCTCACGCCGCGAACGGCGGTAGCGGCCGCCGTGGCAAGCGGAATCGTCGCACTGAGTGTGGTTGCTCTTGGTCAGTTCATCGACGCCCGCATCTCCTATTCCATCCAGATGGTGGAATACCTCGCGCTTCTCGCGCTTGTCTGCATTCAGTTCTGGATCGGGCGCAAGGCCACCATCTTGCGCCCCTCGCTGATCATCCTTCTGGCGACCATTCTGCTGGGCATTGCGCTTTATGCCCTGACCGTTCTGCTTCCCGAATCGGGCCTGGTGAAAGTCACACTGGGCGAGGACGCCGCCTTTCCGCTGTTTGTTCTGATCTATTGCGGTATCGGCATTGCAATCGTGCGGACCAGCCTGCTCTCCCTCGACGGCTGGGTCAGAAACATCGTCCTGTCAGTTGCTTTTCTTGCGGCAATCCTGCTCGTCGACATCGCCCTGCTCACCTTCGTGACCCGGCAACAGGATGTCGCACTCGGTCTGGCTTTCGCCGGAGCTGCCCTGGTGTATTTCCCGCTGCGGGAATGGCTGGCGCGGCGCCAGGAGCGCAGGCGCCTGGCCGTGGTTCAGCACGCCCTCTCGCGGGCCGCCGATCTTGTCTTTGCCGCCAACGATCAGCAGAGATCGGAAAGCTGGCGTGCTGCCGTTGAGGCGAGCTTCCAGCCACTGGAAATCGAAACCGACCCTGCTCCCGTTAAGGTCCCGGCGATCGGACAGAACGGGACAATCCTTCGCCTGCCCTCGCTGGGCGGCGCCCCGGCACTCCTGTGCCGCCACGCCGATGGCGGGCGGCGCCCGTTTGCGGCGGGCGATCTCGACACGGCAGCTGCGCTGATACGCATGACGGAACGCCTCATCGCAACGCGTGACGCCTACCTGGCCGGCGTGACCGAGGAGCGGCATCGCATCGCCCGCGACCTGCACGACGATGTCAGCGGCCGGCTGATGATCAGCCTGCACCGTTCCGACACCGACGGCATGCGCCAGGACGTGCGTGAAGCCATGGCCGATATCCGCACCATCGTCACGGGCCTCGCCGGGAAGCCGCGGGAGCTGGCTGACCTGATGGCCGATCTGCGGGAAGAGTCCCGCTCCCGCTGCGAGGCTGCCGGTTTCTCACTGGACTGGCCACCGGATGAGACCGAACCGGGCTGTCCGCTCGACTATGCCGTCTACCGGCACCTGCTTGCGCTGTTCCGGGAGAGCGTCAGCAACGCCATCCGTCATTCCGGCGGAGACCGCGTGACGATCCGGACCACGCTCAGCCACGGCCGTCTGTCGGCGCAGATCTCCGACAATGGCACGGGCAAACAGGAAGACACCCTGCAGCGGAGCGATGGCGGACACGGTCTCGACAATTGCCGCCTGCGCGCCCGGTCGCTGAACGGTCACTTCGCTTTCGAGCAGACCCAGACCGGCAGTGAGGCCCGTTTCGATATCGATCTGTCGGCGACGCCCGCTGCGACGGACCCGGGTCACTGACCCGGCAACGCCCGCCCTTCCCAGCCAGCCCGCGTCAGGCGCATCACCGTGCAGTCGTCATCCCCGAAACGGCGCGGTCCGACTTCCTCGAACCCCAGGCGCCGGTAGAAGCGCTGGGCGTCGGTATTCGTCTCGAGCGGATCGATCAGGATCGCGGTGACCTCCGGCGCCGCGAAACACCGTTCGATCGCCTGCGTCATCATCTGCGTACCCAACCCCTGCCCCAGGCAGTCAGGCTCGCCGATCCAGATATCGATGGCCCGCAGATTACGCTCGCAATCGCCCCAATAACGGGTCGGTTCCCCGGCCGGATCGATGATCTGCACAACGCCGACCGGACGCCCGCCTTGCTCGCCGATCAGCGTCTGGAAGGCCGGGCTCGTGAGGCCGATATCTTCGATCCAGTCCGGCGGCGCATCGCTGCCCGTGGCCGCGATGACGTGCGGCTGGGCGTCCCAATGCTGCAGGACGGGAATGTCTTCCGGCGTGGCCGGACGAAGCTTTACGGACATGGCGAGCCTCCTCGCCGGGGCATGTAGGTCCGCGCCCGGGCTCACACCAGAGCGATCACGAAAAAGGGACCCGCAAGGGGTCCCTTCAGGCGCGCCGCGCCGGAAGCAGGCGAGTGTTTCCGGCAATACGGCGTCTGGCTTATTCGGCGGCGCCGGCGACCGCCTTCACATAGGCCGTGCGCACGTCCTGGTGACGCGTGTCCAGATCCTTGGCGATGGCTTCGTCCTGCTTGGCCAGCGTGTCGAGATCCTGGTCAGCATAGTGCAGCACGCCCATATCCTCGTAGGCCTTGCGGATCTTCGGGCCCCACAGGCCGATATCCTTCACCACCGGGACGATGCGCTGGAACAGCATCGTCTTGAACAGCTTCTGGATCTCCGACTGGGCTGCCCAGGCGACGCATTCCTCGACCGGCAGGCCGAGCGTCTCGTAGACCTCACGCGCCTCGAACCGGTCGCGCATGTGATAGCAGGCCTCGACCAGGAATTCCTCGCGCTCGTCGCGCTCGGCCTGGGTGAGCTGCGGATAGTAATCGCGCAGGGAGAGACGGCCGAAGGCGACGTGACGGGCCTCGTCTTCCATCACATAGGCGTTGACCATGCGTGCCAGCGGGTTCTGGGCGAGATCGCGGATTGTGCCGAAGGCGGCAAGCGCGAGCCCCTCGATCACGACCTGCATCGCCAGATAGGTGAAGTCCCAGCGGCTGTCGCGCAGCGCTTCGTCGACGAGCTGGCGCAGCGGTTCGGTCATCGGATAGGCGACGCCGAATTTCTGCATCAGCTTCTTGTAGGCCTCGACATGGCGCGCCTCGTCCATCACCTGGGTGGCGGCGTAGAATTTCGCGTCCAGATCCGGCACCGACTCGACGATCTTCGCCGCGCAGATCAGCGCCGCCTGCTCGCCCTGCATGAACTGGGAGATATTCCAGGCCTGGGCATGACGGCGGAACTCGATCTTCTCCTTTTTCGTCATCTTCTCCCACATCGGGGAGCCGTGCAGCGCGACGCCCTCATCGGGCAGCTGCATCGGATTTTCGAAGTCGAGTTCCTGCGTCCAGTCGATGCGGTTGACCGCATCCCACTGCATGTCCTTGCCCTTCTGGTACAGGTGCATGAGCGTGGTGCGGCCTTCGTCGTATTCGAAGTCGAACGTGGCATCGAATTGCTGCGGAACCGACCAGTGCTTGTCGATTTCCGGCATCGGATACAGCTCGCGGAGCGTTCCCATGGCGCGTTACCTCCCCAGGTGCGACCAATCATTATCTTTAGTGAACATTGTTCACATGACCAACGTGATTCAAATTGCCGCACTTGGCAAGGGGGAAACGAAAATTGTGATGCCGCCTGCCCGCGCGCCGGCAACCGGCAGGCCTATAACCGCCCGCCCGGATGCGGCAAGGCGTGCTCGGCCAGTTCCCGGGTAATGTAGGCGAAGGCATCGTCGACGGAGTCGGTGCGGTAGATCAGGTCCAGATCCGCCGCGTCGATCGTGCCGAACTCGACCATGGTCTCGAGATTCATCACCTTGTCCCAGTACTCCGTGCCGAACAGCACCACCGGCACCCGCTTCTTGATCTTGCGGGTCTGCAAGAGGGTCAGCGTCTCGAACAACTCGTCCATCGTGCCGAAGCCGCCGGGCATCAGCACCAGCGCCTTGGCCAGATAAAGGAACCAGAACTTGCGCGTGAAGAAGTAGTGGAACTCGAAGCTGAGCGCATGCGTGACCCAGGGATTATTGCCCTGCTCGAAGGGCAGCGAGATGCCCAGGCCGATATTGTCGCCATGGGCTTCCGACGCGCCGCGATTGGCGGCCTCCATGATGCCCGGCCCGCCGCCGGTGCAGACCACGAAACGCCGGCCCGACTTGTCGCGCAGGCTCTTCGACCATTGTGTCAGGCGCGCCGCGAGTTCGCGGGTCGATTCATAGTATCCGGAGAGTTTGAGCTTGTTCAGCGCCGGCGTCTCGTCGTCGCCGGCCTTGCGCAGGGCGTCGAGTTCGGCCTCGGCCTCCTCGCGCGAGCGGATCCGGGCCGAGCCGAAGAACAGGATCGTGTCCTGCACGTTGTATTCGGCAAAGCGGGCCTTGGGCTCGAGATATTCGGCGAGGATCCGCACCGGGCGCCCCTCGGGCGCATTGATGAAATCCTCGTCCTTGTAGGCCTTGGCGGGGTATTGCTGGGATTTTCCGGAAGACATGTGCACGTCCTTGAAAACAAAGGCGGCGGCGCATCATGCGCTGGCCCCGCGGCGGATGCAATCGGCAAATCGGCAGCGCAGATCAACTGCCGGGAAGGATCTGCTGCAGGGCCAGCCCGGCCGCCCCGCCCAGCACGCCGAGGCCGGTGACAACCGCGAGCGGCATGCCATATCCGCGGCCGCCCGCTGCCAGCGCCAGCACAGCCTTGGTGACCATATTGACCGCCACCGCAAGCAGAATGGCAGCAGCGGCGGTGCCGGCTGTCACCTCGCCACCGGCGAGCCGTGCCGTCGACAGGGTGATGGCGTCGACATCCACCAGCCCCGAAACCGCCGCGACAAGATAGAGCGTACCGGCTCCCAGCCAGTCCAGCAGCAGGCGGGAGGCCAGGGTCACGCCGCCCAGCAGGGCGCCGAAGCGGAGCACGCCTGCCAGGTCGAGCGGATTGTCCAGGTTCAGTCCCGGCGTCTTTGCGCCGGACTGGCTGCGCCGGATCAGCAGCCACGCCGCGACCAGGAAGATCACCACGACAGGCGCCATGGCAAGACCGAGCGGCCGGATCAGCTGCGGTGCCAGCGCCCCGCCGATGATTGCCACACGGCCGGCCGACAGCGCGCCGGCGATGATCGCCCCGGCCGCAAGACGGCGGGCATTGTCCGGTGCCTTGGCCGCGAAACGCGCAAAGGAGAGCGTGGTGGCGGTCGACGACGCCAGGCCGCCTGCGGCGCCGGCAAACACAATGCCGCGCGACGGACCTGCAATACGGATCGCAGCATAGCCGGTGCAGGAAATCAGCGCGATCATCACGGTCAGGAGCCACAGCTCGAACGGGTTCAGCGCATCCCAGGGATCGATCGTGCGGTTGGGCAGCAAGGGAAGGGCGATCAGCGTCATCGCCAGAAGCACCAGGGCCGCCCGCAATTCCAGCCAGGTGATCTTTTCAAGGAAGGCATGAGCGCTGCGCCGGGCTGCCAGCACGATCGCCACGGCCACTGCCCCTGCCCCGGCGATCTCCATGTCGCCGGAGACGGCAATGGCTCCGAGCACGAAGACCGCCAGCGCTGCCGTCACGCCGGCGAGGCTGAAATCCTCGACAATCTCGACCTCGCGCAGCCGCACGAAGGTCACTGCGCCACCGAACAGCGCCAGCAGCACGGCCGGCATGACAGGTCCGGTCAGCGCGTGCAGATGTCCCGCCAGACCGCCGAGCAGACCGGCCAGACCGAATGTGCGCACACCGGCACGGCGGATACCGTCATCGCGGTGCTCACGCTCCTGCCAGCCGCGCACGACGCCGACAAGAATGCCGATGGCAAGGGCGGCGGCGAGCCGCTGGACGGCTTCGATCAGATCCATGGGCTGATTTTGACCGGATCGCGTTGCGAGACAAGCATTTCGCGGCGTACCGTCAGAGCGGCCAGAAGGTCAGGACGGCGGGCACACCGACGGCAATGATCAGGATCTCCAGCGGCAGGCCCATGCGCCAGTAATCGCCGAACCGGTACCCGCCCGGCCCCATGATGATCGTGTTGTTCTTGTGCCCGATGGGCGTCAGGAAGGCACAGGACGCCGCCACGGCCACCCCCATCAGGAAGGCGTCGGGATTGACCTCCAGCGACCGCGCGATGTTCAGCCCGACCGGGGCGGCGATCAGGGCGGTCGCGACATTGTTGAGGAAGTCCGACAGCGTCATCGTCACCATCATCAGGATCGCCAGGATGGCCCAGACCGGCAGGGGGCCGGTCAGCGAGAGAATGCCCTGCGCGATCAGCTGGGTACCGCCGGTCTCCTCGAGCGCCAGGCCGAGCGGGATCAGCGAGCCCAGCAGCACCAGGACCGGCCATTCCACCGATTCATAGACTTCGCTGGGTCCGACGATATTCAGCAGGGCGTAGAGGATCACCACGGCTGCCAGCGCAACGACCAGCGGCACGAGTCCCATGACGGCCGCGGCCACGGCCGCGACGAATATGCCGATCGTCATCAGCGCCTTGGAACGCTGGACGACGCTGTGGCGCCGCTCCGCCAGCGGCAGCACGCCCAGCCATTCGGCGGCGTCATTCACCCGGCTTTCCGGCCCGAGCAGCAGGACGAGATCGCCGGCCCGGATCGGCAGTTTGCGGACACGCTGGCGGAAACGGCGGCCCTGGCGGGAAATGCCCAGCAAGGTCACGCCGCGCCGGTAGAGCAGCCGCAGATCGGTCGCCGTCCGGCCGACAATGCGGGCATCGCGCGGCACGATGGCCTCGATCAGCGCCAGCGACTTGCCCGTCAGACCTTCGTGCGCATCCGCGCCCGGCGGGTTGAGTTCGGCGGCGCCGATGAAAGCCTCGATCGAGGCCGGATCGCCTTCCAGAACCAGATGATCGCTCTTGCGGATTTCCTCGCCGGCGGCGAACCCGCCCAGGCGCTTGCCGCGCCGGACCAGGCCGAGAATGGTGACATCATGGCTGTCGGCGAGCGGATAGAGATCGGCCGGCGTCTGGCCGATGGATTTCGAATCCGCCTTCACCCCGGCCTCGGCGACAAAGACACTGCCCGCGCCCTCCCCGGCCATGGTGCGCGCTTCGCCCTTGGGAATCAGGCGCCAGCCCACCAGGGTGACGAAACCGATACCGACCACGGCACAGATCAGGCCGACGGGCGAAAAGTCGAACATCGAGAAGGGCTCGCCCAGCGCCCGGTCGCGGAACTGCGCCACGACGATGTTCGGCGGCGTACCGATCAGGGTGATCATGCCGCCCAGAATGGTTGCAAAAGAAAGCGGCATCAGGCTCTGGGCGACCGAGCGCTTGGCCTTGCGTGCGGCCTCCATGTCGAGGGACATCAGCATGACCAGCGCGGCAACATTGTTGATGATGGCGGACAGCGCCGCGCCAACGACCGAGATCAGACCGACATGGGATGGCAGGGAGCGGGTCGAGGACAGCACGAAGCGGGCGACGAGTTCGACGGCACCGGCATTCGTCATCGCCCGCGACACGATCAGCACCAGGGCGATGATGATCACCGCCTCGTGTCCGAAACCGGCAAAGGCATCCTGCACCGGCACCACGCCGCCGATCACCGCAATCACCAACCCCGCAAAGGCGACAAGATCATAGCGCACCCGCCCCCAGACCAGCATCGCGAAGACAATGCCCAGCAGGACAAACAGGAAGATCTGGTCATAGCTCATGCGTTGGCACTCTCCGGCAGCAACAGGTTGTACAAGACCTAACGCGACTCAAGGCGAAAGGAAGCAGGCTTTTGTCCGCATCCTCTTCCGCCACTTCCGGCCGAAAGCCCGGCAGTTTTCCCGCACGCGAGTCGGACGAGGCGAGCGTTCAAACCCGCGAAATTCTACCGCCGGAGACGGGGTGGCGGGCGCCGGTGGTCGAGGGGAGGCTGGTGGGCAGGCCGCGTTCGACGCGCACCGCCAGCCAGGCGAAGGCCTCGGCTTCCAGGAGGTCGCCCCGCCAGCCGACGGCCTCGACCGGTTCGGCCGCGCCGCCCAGATGTTCGCCCAGCATCCGCATCAGGGTCGGGTTCAGCCGGCCGCCGCCGGTGACCAGGAGACGATCCGGCCGGCCCAGGCGTGTGATGGCATCGGCGACACTGCGGGCGGTGAAGGCGGTCAGGGTCGCGGCGCCGTCGGGCGCGGCGAGATTGCGGACGGGCTCGAGGGTGAAGTCCCAGCGGTCGAGGGATTTGGGCGGCGCCAGCGCCAGGAAGGGGTGCTGCAGCAGATCGTCCAGCGTCGCCTCGTGCACCCGGCCGGACGCGGCCAGCGCCCCGTCCCGGTCGAACGCCTCGCCGGTATGGCGGGCACACCAGGCATCGATCAGCCCGTTGGCCGGCCCCGTGTCGAAGGCGACCGGATCGCGGCCGGGCGCCATCCAGGTGACATTCGCGACACCGCCCAGATTGAGGACGGCAATCGCACCATCCAGGCCCGCATGATCGGCCAGGGCGCGGTGATAGAGCGGTGCCAGGGGCGCGCCCTGCCCGCCGGCCAGCATGTCGGCAGTACGGAAATCATGGACGACATCGACGCCCAGCCGGCTGGCCAGCTTGGCTCCGTCGCCGATCTGCAGCGTCTGCCCGCTGCTGCCGCCCGAGGGCGCGCGATGCAGCACGGTCTGGCCGTGAAATCCCACCAGTTCGACGGCGTCCAGATCCAGCCCGGCCGCAGCGCCGACACGCTCGGCGGCCTCGGCATGACGGTCGGTCAGCACGGCCTCGGCGCGGCGGAAATCCGGCGCGGGGCCGGTGAACTGCCAGTCCAGCGCGGCATCCACGGCGGCCTGCAGGATGGCCCGGTCCTCGCGGGTATAGGGCACGGTTTCGCCGGGCCCGAAGGCCGCGATGCGCACGCCATCGGTCTCGATCAGGGCGGCGTCGATACCGTCCAGCGAGGTGCCGCTCATCAGTCCGATCACGCGTTTCATGTGCGGCCCCTCTTTTCTCGGCGCAAAGCTCGACCTAGAAGCGCTCTATCAGGAGAGCGATCATGAGCGAATACAAGTCCGAACTCGTGCGCGTGCTCGTCGAGCGCGGCTATCACTTCCAGTCCACCGACCTTGAAGGCCTCGACAAGGCGGCCAGCGAAGGCGTGGTGACGGGCTATATCGGATTCGACGCCACGGCGTCCTCGCTGCATGTCGGCTCGCTGGTGCAGATCATGATGCTGCGGCGCATGCAGCAGGCCGGCCACAAGCCGATCATCCTGATGGGCGGTGCGACGACCAAGATCGGCGATCCGACGGGCAAGGACAAGGTCCGCGCCATGCTGGACGACGAACAGATCACGGCCAACAAGGCGAGCATTCTGCAGCCCTTCTCGCGTCTGATGTCGATCGGCGACGGTCCGACCGACGCGATTGTCGTGGACAATAACGAGTGGTTCGCCGAGTTCGGCTATCTGGAATTCCTGCGCCGCTTCGGCACGCATTTCACCATCAACCGCATGCTCACCTTCGAGTCGGTGAAACAGCGCCTGTCGCGCGAAGAGCCGATGACCTTCCTGGAATTCAACTACATGCTCCTGCAGGCGGTCGACTTCCTGGAACTCAACCGGCGCACCGGCTGCACGCTGCAGCTGGGCGGCGGCGACCAGTGGGGCAATATCGTCAATGGCGTGGAATTGTGCCGCCGGGTCGACCAGAAGGAAGTCTACGGCTTTACCACGCCGCTGGTCACGACGGCGTCGGGCGCCAAGATGGGCAAGACCATGGATGGCGCGGTCTGGCTGAATGCCGACATGCGCAGCCCGTACGAATACTGGCAGTTCTGGCGCAATACCGAGGACGCCGATGTCGGCCGTTTCCTGCGCCTGTTCACCGACCTGCCGCTGGACGAGATCGCCCGGCTGGAGGCGCTGGAAGGCGCCGAGATCAACGACGCCAAGGTGCGCCTGGCCAATGAGGCGACGACGCTGCTGCACGGGGCCGATGCCGCCCGCGAGGCCGAGGCGACCGCAAGACAGACCTTTGCCGGCGGCGGCGCGGGCGATGCCCTGCCCACCGTCACCTTCGACATGTCGGATGAGGCCGTAACGCTGGTCGGCCTGTTCGTCGAGGCCGGCCTGGCCGGTTCGAACGGCGAGGTACGCCGCCACATGAAGGCCGGTGCCGCCAAGGTGAATGACGCCCCGCTGACCGACCCCTTTGCCCGGCCGACGGCGGATCTGGTTGTCGAGGGTGCGATCAAGCTGTCGGTCGGCAAGAAGCGCCACGCCCTGGCCAAGCCGGCGTAGGAGGGCTCGCCCCGCTTGCGGGGGAGCTGCCCGCGCTAGCGGACTGAGGGGGCAGCGCGCAGCGGCGCAGAGCGCGGAAGCGCGCAGACATACCCCCTTCGACCTCACCCGGCCCAAGGGCCGGGTTCGGCCACTTCCCCCGCTCACGCAGGGGAAGCCTTGTGCTGCGCTATTCGTCCGGCCCTGTTTCTCCAGGTGTGTCTTCCGGCTCGGGAGCGGCCTCCTCCACACCCGCGTCACGAGCCCGGTCACGGGCGGCGCGTTCGGCGGCCGTGCCTTCGAAAATCCGGCGCAGCACGCCCGGTGCCAGCGCCGAGAGCGGATTGGCAAAGACGGTGAGGCTGTCGAACGGCCCCCCGACGGAATAGGTGATGCCGATCACGCCCTCGCCGGGCCGGGAGACCAGAATATCGCCGATCACCGGCACCCCGCCGAACAGGGAATTGAGCGCGTAGGACGGGGCGAGATTGCCGTCGATCGCGGCCCGCTCGGATGCAAAATCGATTGTTCCCGCGGCCGTCACGCCCAGCGCATTGCCCGCCGCACGGGCATCGCCGATGGTCATCAGGCCGTCCTCGTAGAGCAGATCGGCATCGATCCGGTCGAACACGATCCCCTCGCCATTGAGCAGGGCCGCTAGCCCCTGGAAGGAGCCGGCGGCGAGAATCCGGGCGAGAATCGGCACGCGGACGAGCGTCAGATCGGTCACTTCGAGCCGGGCCGACAAGGGCCCTTCCGTGCCCAGGGGCGGCGCAGACCCCAGCATCGCCATACGTCCGCCCAGGGCATAGGATTCCACCCCGAACAGCGAGGCGACCCGTTCGACACTCGGCGCCTGCAGGCGGAATTCGCGTGCTCCGCCGGGTTCACTGGCACCAAAGGCAGCCTGGAAGGAGCCGTCCATGGTCTGGCCGGAAACGGAGAAGGCACGGATCCCCTCTGCTTCGCTGCGCCAGATCAGGTTGAAATCGTCCAGCACCGAGCGTTCCGACAGGATGAGCCGCGCAATATCGGCATTCACGGACAGGGGCATCATCCCCCCGCCCTCACCCAGCGACGTCAGCTGAGCCACGAAATCGGACACATCGACATACTGGCCGGAGAGCTGCAGATCGAGCGGCGCACCCGCGGTTTCCGGCACGACCAGCCGGGCCGATATATCCGCCAACCCCTCGATGAAGAGCCGGTCGAGATCCACGCGCTCCAGCCGGGTTCCCGCCGCCATGACGAGGCTGCCGGTCACTTCCATTCCCTCGCTGCGCACGGCGAGCGCGTCGACGGAATAGCGGCCCGTCTCGTCCACGGAGATGCGCAGCTCGGCCTCGCCGGGCACGCCGGCCGCCTTGCTCCACGCGCCGCCGGGCGTTTCCAGCAGCGCCTGTTCCAGATCGGCATGAAGATCGATTAACCGGAAATCCAGACCGTCCGATACCGCCTCGCCGGTGAGACGGACGGGGCCGTCGAAATAGCGCCGCACCGGGATATTGAACACATCCAGCGTCGCCGCCGTGACATCGGCCGAGAGGCCGATCCGGGTCGAGGCCGCATCGTCGGGCAGGCCGAACGTTTCGGTCCAGTCGATATGCACCGGCGTTTCGCCGAACAGGGCATCGCCCGAGGCTTCCAGCCCCTCCTGGCGCGCGGATATCGCGATCTCGCCGCCGGTCAGTTCGATCGGCGTACCGGGGACATTCAGGCTGACATTGGAGAAAGTGCCGTCGATGAAGAAGGGGATTTCCTCGACCGGCACATCGGTCAGCATGGCCCGGCGGATCTCGAAACGCATCTCGCCCTGCCCGCCGACCAGCGCCGGGTCGAGCCCGTATTCCGATGGCAGGTGCAGCGGCGGCTCGTCGATCAGGGCCAGGATATCGGACGCATCACCGCGGGCCACGCCGCCATAGCGGGCAACCGCCCCTTTCGGGTTGAGCCGCGGGATGTCGACAAAACCGTCGACCAGTTCGATATCGCCGATACGGCCGCTTTCCATCGCGACCTCGAACGCATTGCCGCGCAGGACGGCATGTCCGCGGCCCTCGACCAGCGGCGTCATGGTGGAGATGTAGAGGACAGAGGCGTTCTCGAAATCGAAGCCGAGCGTCATGCGCTCATTGTCCATCTGCTCGGCTTCGATATCCCCGGCCCGCAGATCGAGATCGAAACGCGCATTGTAGAAACGGCCGCCCAGAATGCGCTCCTGCACCCAGCTGCGGGCGCTGTCGGCCAGCTCTACCGGCCAGTAGGCCAGTACGGTCTCGGGCTGCACATCCCCCACAATGGGCCCTGCCAGGCGCAGATTGGGAAGGAAGCGGCCATCCCCGGCCCGGCTCAGCGACACCTCGCCGGCCAGCTCGGCGCGGATCGTGTCGACAGCCAGTTCGAGCCGGTCGAACGTCGCTGCATACTCGTCCAGCCGGATCTCGCCCTGGGCGATCAGCGCCTCCCATGACGGATCGCGCTCGAACACATCGCCCAGCGCCACGAAGCCTTCACCGACACGGATATCGAAGCGGCCGCGCGTCGGCAGGGCGCCGGTATAACCGCCGATTTCCGTCACCTCGCCCTCAAGGCGGGCCGAGAATACATCCGACTCGATCCAGCCTTCATGGATACTCATCGTGCTTTCGACCGGGTCGAACCGGGCCGAGAGGTGCGCACCGGCGATCCGGCGGGCTTCGCCGCCCGTCAGGATCTCGCCATCGCCGACATCCAGGACGATGGAGGCGGTGCGGATCCCGCCCTGGCGCGTCGCATCGACGACAAAGTCCAGATAGACCGGAGCATCGACCGCCCGCAGCGGCGCCAGAGGCCCGCTGTCGGGCAGCACACCGGCAGGGGACAATTGCTGGAAGCGCGCCTCGAACAGCAGCGTCTCCAGATCGGCACCGGCCTGCAGGCGCAGCTCGACCGGTGCAAAACCGGAGGGGGTCGCGAACTGGCCCTCGATCTCGGCCAGGATGCGCGTTTCGTCGCGCTCGAAGCGCACACCGGCATCATCCACCAGCCAGGCGATGCCGCTCTGGGCATCGACGATCCGCACGGCGGCCTCTTCGATACGCACATGCTGCAACCGGCTGAGGCGGCTGGCAGGGTTCTGCGGGTCGGCCAGGAGCTGGAAGAGGCTGGCACTTTCATCGCCGCCCCGCTCGGGCAGCTGCGCATTGGCGGCGACGCGCTCGGCACTGCCCAGCCCGGCCCCGACAGCGCCATCGGCCCGGCGGACGAGCGAGAGCGAACCGCCCTGGATGTTCAGAGCGACCGGCTCCAGCCGGCCGAGCAACAGTGCGTCGACCGCGAGACCGGCCTCAATGCGCGGCGCCCGGGCGATCACATCGCCGGTCGCGTCGGCAACCGTCACATCGCCGGCCATCAGCATGAGGGCGCGCGTCTGCGGATCGAAGCCGGCCTGCAACCGGCCGAGCGCCACGACATCGCCCTCGAAGGCCTGCGCCAGCATGCGCTGGGCATCCTCGCGCAGGAAGTCGAGTTCAACCGGACCGCTGGACAGACGCCACAGGATCGCGGCAATGCCGAAGATCGCCAGCGCCAGCAGCACGGCGACCGCCTCGAGCAGATAGATCAGGCTCCAGCGCAGGGACTTGCGCAGCATCAGCGCCTCCCGACCGCAGCGGGAAGACTGGACGCGCCGGATTCTACGCGCATTTTACACTCATCAGCCCGCATCCACGGCAACAAGCGCAAGAGGGATATGATGAGCGAACTCAAAACCGGCGACCTTGCTCCGACTTTCAAACTGCCCGCCGATGGCGGAAACGAGATCGACCTGGCCGATCTGCGCGGCAAGACCGTTGTGCTCTATTTCTACCCGAAAGACGATACGCCGGGCTGCACCACGGAAGCCATCGACTTCACCCGTGCGCAGGCCGGTTTCGAGGCCGCCAACACGGTCGTCATCGGGGTATCCAAGGATAGCGTGCAAAAGCATGACAAGTTCAAGGCCAAGCATGACCTTTCAGTGGCACTGATCGCCGACGAGGCCGGCGAGATCTGCGAAGCCTATGGCGTCTGGGTGCTCAAGAAGCTCTATGGCCGCGAATACATGGGCATCGAACGCGCCACCTTCCTGATCGGTCCAGACGGCAAGATCGCCGAGATCTGGCGCAAGGTGAAGGTGAAGGGTCATGCCGACGTCGTGCTCGAGGCGGCCCGCAAGCTCGCCTGATGAGCGGCGAGACGCTTCTTCACCTGGCCCTGCAGGTTCTGGAAACGGCGGAACCGCGCGCCAAGGCGGCGGCTGCGCGGGCTGCCGCCGGGGCCTGGACCGGCGGCAGCGTGCCGCTTGGCGGGCCGGTCGAGGCACCTGACCGTCCGGCCCGGCCTCCTGAACCGGTCTGCGTGGCGCCCGGCAAGGTTCCGCGCCGCCGGCTCAATACGCTCGCCGGCCGCTGCGCCCTGATGCACGCGATCGCCCATATCGAGTTCAACGCGATCGACCTCGCCTTCGACATGGTCGTCCGCTTTGCCCATGATTCGACTCTGGACGATGCCCGGCGAACGGAATTCGTCACCGACTGGATCGGTGTCGGCGACGACGAGGCCCGCCATTTCGAGATGGTGGCTGACCGTCTTGAAGCCATGGGCAGCCATTACGGTGCCCTGCCCGCCCATGACGGATTGTGGGATTCGGCCCAGGCCACGGCCGGCGCACTCGACGCGCGGCTCGCCGTGGCGCCTATGGTGCTCGAGGCGCGCGGACTGGACGTGACACCGGGCATGATCGAGCGGCTCACATCTGCCGGTGACCGGGAAAGCGCCGGAATTCTTCGGATCATTTATGAAGAAGAAGTGGGGCATGTCGCCGCAGGCGCCCGCTGGTTCAGACACTTATGCGAAAAATCCGGTCACGAACCGGCGTCACATTTTCAGACCCTGGTAACCAAATATTTCCGCGGGCGCCTCAAACCTCCCTTCAATACCGATGCGCGCATGCGTGCCGATCTGCCGGCGGATTTTTATGGCCCCCTCGTCTGAGACGGCGCAGCTCTTGCATTGGCGTGTATTGATATCCAGCGGGCTTTTGTGTCACATGCTCGCGCAGGGAATTTGGGGCAGGCAAATCTAAGCGGCGTAACGCATGTTATCACGAGTCAAAGAAGCTGTTTGGGGAACGGCTCAGCGCTGGTTTCCGGATCGGCAGATCTATCACCGGAGTGACGGGCAAGTCCGTTATTTCGCGATCTCCACCGGCGTCCAGATCGGCGCGCTCCTCGGGGCGACAGCTCTGGCCGGGTGGCTGTGTTTCTCTACCGTTTCCGTCGCATTCCACGGACGCGCCATCGCGGCAAAGGATGCCGAGATCGAGCGCGACCGGATCTACTATCACCGCATGGTCGCCGAGGCCCAGGCCAATGAGGCGACCGTCATCTCCTTCATGGAATCGCGCATGGAGGAATTCGATCGCACCGCCTACGAATTCCAGATGCGTCACGAGACGCTGCGCCAGCTGGTCAGCTTTGCCGAGCAGCTGACGGGGACGGAGATGTCGCCCTCGCCCGCGCTCGACGATGGCCGGGTCCTGATGGCGGCGGCGCCTGCCGACCCGTCACCGCGTGAAGCGCGCGACCCCATGGCCGCCGTCGCATCCGTCACCTCCGACGCGCCGGAAGACCAGATCGCCTATCTCATGGGCGAACAGGATGCGGTGCTGGCCCGCGCGGAAGACGCCACCGAAGCCCGCCTGCAGAACCTGCGCGCCGTGCTGCGCCTGACCGGGCTGGACATAGAGGACGTGATTGCCGATCAGCGCGATGGCGAAGAACGCGGCGGTCCCTTCCATCCGATTTCGGAGACCGATCTTTTTTCCGCCGGTTCCAATCCGAATTTCGAGCTTGATGATGCCTTCTCCTCCCGCATCAACCGCATCGCGGCACGCCTGCTGGAAGTAGAAGAACTCGAGGATTTCGTGACCTCCGGCCCGTTGGGTATTCCCATAGGCGATACCTATCGCCGCACATCGGATTTCGGGGTCCGGATCGATCCGTTCAACGGACGTCCCACCTCGCACTATGGTCTCGACTTTGCCGCCTACCGCCGGGCGCCGATTATTGCGACCGGCCCTGGCGAAGTGATTTACGCCGGTTGGCGCTCGGGCTATGGTCGCACCGTGGAGATCGACCATGGTTACGGCTTTGTGACCCGTTATGGCCATCTCCACGAAATCGCAGTGCGACGGGGCGATACGGTTGACCGCGGACAACTCATCGGGGGGATGGGGTCCACGGGACGCAGTACCGCGACCCATCTGCATTATGAAATTTGGTATAACGGATCGGCCATCGATCCGGAACGTTTGTTGAGAGCCGGCCAGTATGTTCAACAAGGCTAAAGAGACCTCGTCCTCCGACAGCGGAGCGTCGTTTGCCCCTCCCCCGAAAAGGACCGCCATGAAATCGAAAGCTCCGTCCATTCTGTCCAGCGATCTGGTTCTGACCGGGTCGATTGTTTCCGATGGCGAAATCCAGCTCGACGGCCAGGTCGACGGTGATGTTCGCGCCGGATCCCTGATCATCGGCGAGGACGCCTCCGTCTCGGGCGAAGTCTCTGCCGAGACGGTCGTGATCCGCGGCAAGGTGACCGGCAGCGTCCGTGCCCGCCAGGTTCAGCTCGCCTCGACCGCACGCATCGAGGGCGACATCGTCCACGCGACGCTCTCCGTGGAAGCCGGTGCCTATTTCGACGGACACTGCCGCCACTCGTCCGATCCGGTACAGACCGGCGACGCTACGAAGTCGGCAAAGCCGAAGGTCGATGCACCGAAGACCGACAGCAAGCCGCCGGCTCCGGGCAAGCCCGACCCGCTCGACTCGCTCGAGCCGCCGGTTGCGGCATCGAAGTCCGGCTTCTAGGCCCGGCTTCAGATACAGAACGACAGAACCGGCGCCCTTCCAGGCGCCGGTTTTTTTTCTTGCCTGCAGTACAATTGGCGGCGGTCTTGGCGGCACTGGCCACGCATTGAAAGACATGTTTGTTTTTTAAACTTGTTGATGGTACATGCCGATCAACCTGATTGGAGACCGTCATGTCCAGCAAACCCGCGAACCGCCTCCATGCACTCGATGCCGTCAGAGCCATCGCGCTCCTGCTCGGCGTCGTGCTGCACGCCTCGATGTCCTTCATTCCCGGCCCGCCGGTCTGGATCATCCAGGACAACGCTGCCGCAACCGAATTTTCTCTGCTCTTCTACATCCCGCACATGTTCCGCATGGTGCTGTTCTTCCTGATCGCCGGCTATTTCGCCCGGTTCGCTCTGGAGCGCCGCGCCATTGCGCGCTTTGCGCTCGACCGCGGGCAACGGATACTTCTGCCGCTCGTTACACTCTGGCTGCCGATATTCATCGCCATCGCCAGCGTCTTCCTGTGGGGCGTGGCAAAGGCCAATGGCGGCGAACTGCCGGACCAGGAGGCACCGCCGCTCACCATCGGCACCTTCCCGCTGACCCATTTGTGGTTTCTCTACCTGCTGACCGCATTCTACCTCGTCAGCCTGCCGCTGACCGCCATGATGCGCGCCCTCGACCGCAAGGACCGCACCGGCAGCCTGATCGACGCGGCAACACGCGTGCTGGCCACAACACCGCTGGGCGCCGTGGCTCTGGCCCTGCCCGTCTTTGCCTGGTTTGCCACCGCCCCGTTCTGGATGCAGTGGTTCGGCATTCCCACGCCGGATACCGGCCTGGTTCCGAACAATGGCGCCCTGATCGCCTACGGCACCGCGTTTGCGGCCGGCTGGGCCGTCCGCCGCAACAGCGAACAGGTCCTGTCGGCCTGGAAGCGCAGCTGGCACGTCAATCTCGCCGCAGCAGTCGCCCTGACGGTTGTGTGCCTGTCCATCACCGGTATCGCCCCCTTGCTGATGCCGGCACAGCCGGGAACGGACCGGCTGATCTATTCCGCCGCCTATGCACTGGGCATCTGGACCTGGACATTCGGCCTGACCGGGCTCGCCCTGCATGTCTTCAGCCGGGCCAGCCGCACCTGGCGCTATCTCGCCGATGCGTCCTACTGGGTCTACCTCATGCACCTGCCGCTGGTGATGGCGCTGCAGGTCGCCCTGTCCGATGTCGCCCTGCCCGGCGTGCTCAAGCTGATCTTGATCGTCGTGTTCTCGATGATCCTGCTGCTGGCAAGCTACCAGATCGGCGTACGCCACACATGGCTCGGCCTCTGGCTCAATGGCCGCCGGCCCCGGCCGGACGAGCGCTCATCCGCCCTGCCAGTTGCCGATAAGGCCTCCGCGTGAATCGATCCATACTGCCCGGACGTGACCCGCGAAGGCCCGTCCGGGCCCTTGCCCGAGAGACAGATCATGACCGACAAGCTTGCTGATGTCCGTGCCGACCTCGCTTTCATGCGCGGTCTGGCGGCCGGCGATGAAACGCCCTCCCATTCCCTGGGACTGGTCCTTTTCGTCTGCGGCGGCCTCTATGCCGTGCAGACCTTCATCCAGTACCTCTCTTTTGGCGGTCATGTGGACCTTCCCCGACTCGCCGACCTGGCTGTCGTGGTGATCGCGAACGCCGGTGTGCTGGGCACGATCGTCACGGTCACCATGCGCGACTGGTCGAAGGGACCGAAAACCCTCTCCGGCCGGGCCTATGAAGCCGCCTTCATCGCCGCCGGCCTGATCAATCTGTGCCTGGTGGTGATTTTCGGACTGATGTCCTACCGCACCGGCAGCGCCGAACCCTGGCTGGTGCACGCCGAAGTCGTCTTTGCGCTGTTCGGCGGCACCTGGTTCATCGCTTTCCGCCTGCGCCGCCGCCTGTGGCAGGGCGCCGTCTCGCTGGGCTGGTTTGCCGCGGCCATCCTGCTGGCCGTGAACGGCGTGAATAATCGCTTTTTGCTGATCACCAGTCTCGCACTCCTGCTGCTGATGTCCTTGCCGGGCTATCTGCTCATGCGGGCAGCGCGGCCGACACAAGCCAAGGCATGACGGCGCAACCGTGAGCAGTATCGACGATATCGACGACATCATTCACGGACGTATCCGGCTGGGCGTGATGACCCATCTGGCCAATACGGATGTGGCTGATTTCACCGAACTGAAGACGGTGCTCAATGCGACGCAGGGCAATCTCTCGATCCACCTGCGCAAGCTTGAGGACGCCGGCTATGTCGCCATCGACAAGAGTTTCCTCAACCGCAAACCGCTGACCCGGGTCCGCATGACACCCGCCGGCCGCAAGGCTTTCGCCGCCTATATCGAGGCGATCGGCCGGCTGCTGGGTCAATCCGGAGATGGCGACGGCTAGAGCGGCAACCCCGAAAACAGGCCCATGGGATGATGGGTCCGGGCGACGGTGACGATGAAAAGGAAGACAGTCGCCGCGGCGGCGGTCGCGACCAGCCGCACGGGTGCCGGACGCGCCGGCCGCAAGGCGATGATGCCCAGGGCGATGTAAACGACGAGAAGCACGACCTTCACCGTCAGCCAGGCATCCGCGAACGGGTACTGGCCGGTCACCACGGTCAGCGCGATCGCGGAGGCGAGCAATACGGTGTCGATTGCATAGCTGCTCATGCGGACGGGCCGCAGGCGGGGCCAGCCGGCACCGGCCAGATTGACGGCAATCGCGCGAACCAGGAAGAAAATCCCGCTCAGCGCAATCGTCGTCATATGGATGTGGCGCAGCGCGGTGTACCAGCTCTCCATGTCGTCAAACCCCGCTCGCCGCCCTAGCCCTCGGCCTCGTCGTCGCCACCGACCCGGGCGGCCAGGGCCGCCGCCATGAACGCGTCGAGATCGCCGTCCAGCACGCCGGACGTATTCGACGTTTCCACATTCGTCCGCAGATCCTTGACCATCTGGTAGGGCTGCAGGACGTAGGAGCGGATCTGGTGGCCCCAGCCGATCTCGGTCTTGCTGTCGGCCTCGGCCTGGGCCGCAGCCTCGCGGCGTTGCAGCTCGACTTCATAGACCCGCGCGCGCAGCATGTCCCAGGCCTGGGAGCGGTTCTTGTGCTGGGAGCGGTCGTTCTGGCACTGCACGACGATCGGTTTTTCCTCGCCGGGCATGTCATAGGTCAGGCGCACCGCACTGTCCGTCTTGTTGACGTGCTGGCCGCCGGCCCCGGAAGCGCGATAAGTGTCGGTGCGCACCTTGGATTCGTCGATCTCGACCTCGATCGCATCGTCGATCTGCGGGTAGACGCCGACCGAGGAGAAGCTGGTGTGACGCCGCGCCGAACTGTCGAAGGGCGAGATCCGCACCAGCCGGTGCACACCGCTTTCTGTTTTCAGCCAGCCATAGGCATTTTCGCCCTTCACCAGCAGCGTCGTGGACTTCAGGCCCGCCTCTTCGCCGGCCTGTTCTTCCATCGTCTCGACCTTGTAGCCATGGGCATTCGCCCAGCGCGAATACATCCGCGCCAGCATGGCGGTCCAGTCCTGGCTCTCCGTACCGCCGGCGCCGGAGTGGATTTCCAGGAAGGCGTCATTGCCGTCGGCTTCGCCGGAGAGCAGCGTCTCCAGCTGGGCGCGGCGCATGCGTTCGGCCAGCTGTTTCAGGCCGGACACCGCCTCTTCGACCATGTCCGCATCGTCTTCCATTTCGGCAAGTTCGATGATCTCGATCGCGTCGGACAGCTCGCGCTCGGCTTCGACAACGGTCTCGATCGCCGATTCCAGGCGATTGCGCTCGCGCATCAGAAGCTGGGCCTTCTGGGGATCGTTCCAGAAGTCCGGGGCTTCGGACTTCGCGTTCAGCTCGTCGAGGCGCTTCTGGGCAGTATCCCAGTCAAAGACGCCTCCTCAGCAGGCCCACTGCCTGCTGGATTTCGTCGGAAAGGCTCTGGATTTCAGGTCGCATGATGGCAAGGATCTGGCTGATTCAAACGGGTGTGTCTGCCGGGATAGAGGGGCACGGCACGCGAGACAAGACGGTCAGTACAGACCGCCCAGCTCGTCGTCTTCCGGATCCTCTTCCTCCTCCTGCTGCGTCTGCTGCGAGAGCAGCAGGGCGAGCGGGTCGTCGCTGACGCTGTCACGGGCAAAGGAGAGCCCGCTTTCCTCGTCCTCGGAGGTGCGCGACGGTTCCGTTCCGGGACGGAAGGCTTCCAGGATCACACCGGACTGGCCCAGAGCACCGGGCGTGCCGTTGGTGCGGTCGATCGGTACAAGGCGCACGCCCTCGGGCACACGGAAAGGCGCAACCGGATAATTCTCCAGCGCGACCTCAAGAAAGTCGCGGGCAATCGGCGCAGCAACACGCCCACCCGCTTCGCCATTGCCCAGCTGGTAGGGCGTGTCGAAACCGACATAGACACCGACCACAAGGTCCGGCCCGAAGCCGACAAACCAGGCATCGCGGAAATCATTGGTCGTGCCGGTCTTGCCGCCCAGCGGACGGCCGAGCGGCCGCAGGGCCGTACCCGTTCCGCGTTCGACGGCGCCTTCCAGCATGTGAACGACCTGATAGGCCGTCACCGGATCGACGACTTCCTCGCGCGTCTCCGGAAATTGCGGCTCGTGCAGCTCCGGCGACCATTCGGAGACGTCGCAGGTGTCGCAGGGCAGGACTTCGTGGGCAAAGATCGTTGAGCCCGTGCGGTCCTGAACCCGGTCGATGATGGTCGGTTCGACGCGGCGGCCGCCATTGACCAGCGTCGCATAGGCCGAGACCAGCCGGTAGAGCGTGGTCTCGCCGGCACCCAGCGCCATGGCGAGGACGGGCTCGAGATCGTCATAGATGCCGAAGCGTTCGCCGTACTCGGCGATCGGCTCCATGCCCATTTCCTGGGCCAGGCGCACGGTCATCACATTCCGCGACAGCTCGAGGCCGAGGCGCAGCGTAGACATGCCGTAATAGCGTTCCGAATAGTTGGACGGCATGTAGAAGCGCTCGTCCGGACCGCCGGTCGCGATGAAGGGCGCATCCAGTATCAGGCTGGCCGGCGTATAGCCATTGTCCAGCGCCGCAGCATAGACGAAGGGTTTGAAGGACGAGCCGGGCTGGCGGCGTGCCTGGGTGGCGCGGTTGAACTGGCTGTGCTGGAAGGAATACCCGCCCACCATCGCCAGAACGCGGCCGGTGTGCGGATCCATGGCCAGAATACCGCCATTGATCATCGGCACCTGGCGCAGCCCGTACTGGCCTTCGGAATAACCTTCCTGGTCGGCAATCGAGGCGACAAGGACCACATCGCCCTCGCCCAGCACATCGGACGGGCGATTGACCGCGGCACCGAGCAGGCCGTCCGGCAGGGTTTCCCGGGCCCATTCCAGGGCCGACATCGGGATTTCGCCTTCTTCACCGTTCAGGAAACCGATCCGGGCCGTATCGGCCGTGGTTTCCAGCACCGTGGCCGGCATCCAGCCCTCATCGAGATCGCCGGGGATCTCGACTTCGGACAGGCGCTCGACCCAGCCGTCGCCGGTTTCGATCGTGGCGAGCGGGCCGCGATAGCCGTGGCGGCGGTCATAGGCTTCCAGCCCGTCGCGCAGGGCACGCCGCGCAGCCAGCTGCATCGAGGTGTCCAGCGTCGTGCGGATCGACAGGCCGCCATCATAAAGCTCGTCCTCGCCATACATGGAAAAGACTTCGCGGCGGACATTCTCGACGAAATACTCGGCCGCCGTATAGGTCGCACCGGACAGGCGGTCGACGGTTTCCAGCGGCTGGGCCTGGGCCTCGCGTGCGGCCTCTTCCGAGACATAACCATTCTCGGCCATCCGCTCGATCACCCAGTTGCGGCGGGCGATCGCGGCCTCGCGATTGCGTTCGGGGTGATAGTTCGAGGGCCCCTTGGGCAGGGCCGCCAGGTAGGCGATCTCGTGCAGTTCCAGCTCGTCCAGCGACTTGCCGAAATAGTTCAGCGCCGCCGCTGCCACGCCATAGGCGCGGTTTCCGAGATAGATCTCGTTGAGATAGAGCTCGATGATCTGGTCCTTGGTGAAGGCGCGCTCGATCCGGCGCGACAGGATCATCTCGCGCACCTTGCGCTCGATGCGCTGTTCCGAGGACAGGAGGAAGTTCTTGGCGACCTGCTGGGTGATGGTCGAAGCGCCCTCGAGACGGCGTCCGTTCAGAACATTGCCGATATTGGAGATCGCCGCGCGGATGATGCCGCGCAGGTCGAGACCGCCATGCTCGTAGAAATTCTTGTCTTCCGCGGAAATGAAGGCGTGAACGACATTCTGCGGGATATTGTCGATCGGCACGAAAACGCGATGCTCGCGCGCATATTCGGCGATCAGCAGGCCATCGCCGGCATGCACCCGGCTCATGATGGGCGGCTGGTATTCGGCCAGCTGCTCGTGATTCGGCAGGTCGTCGGTGACGCGCACCACATAGACAGCCGCAGCCACGAAGGCGATGACGCCCAGCACGACAGCGGCGATGCCGCCCCACAAAGCGGTGCGCATCAGGTTACGCAGAGTAAAAATCTTCATTACGCCCTCTGGCCGCTGCTCGACATGCAGCCCTCATCGTGACGGTCGGCACGATACCCAAAACCACGGCCGCATTATGGCCGCCTGCGGTCCGCGATCATAGAGGGTTACCGCGTCCGGGTAGCAACCGTGTCACTGCCGGCGAACTGCACGTCGTCGCCGCGCTGGGCAAAATAGCTGTCGATGCCGCGAACCACCGCCGACATCTGCGTTCGCCGGGCACTGGCCGAGGTGAGATTGCTCTCGTCCGTCGCATTGGTCAGGAAGCCCATTTCCAGCAGGACGGCCGGCACGCGCGGATCCAGAAGGACAAAGAGATTCGCCTGGCGGTGCGGGTTGGCCAGCAGCGGCCCGGCCGAGCCGAGATGCTGCAGCAGGACTTCGGCAAAGGCCGAGGACTGGTTGCGCTTCTCGCGCAGTTCCAGTTCCACCAGGATGTTGTTCACATCGACCTGCATCGTGTGATCGGCATCCTGGCGGGCGCGCTGGCGGGCCCGGTTCTCGGCCGTGTCGTTGAGCGTGTAGACCGCCGCACCGCGAACCCCGGAATTGCCCGAGGAATCCGCGTGCAGCGAAATGAACAGGTCCGCGCGGACATCCGCCATCACGGCGACGCGCTCGCCCCAGGACGGGTAAACATCGCGCTCGCGGGTCATGAAGACCTCGTAGCGTCCTGTCGCCTCAAGCTGGCGGCGCAGCTCGCGCGCAGCTTCCAGGGTGACATCGCTCTCATGCGTACCCGACCGGCCGATGGAGCCGGGATCGCTGCCGCCATGCCCCGCATCGACCACGATGACACGGCGCTCGCGTTCCGGCGGCACATAGACCGCCTCGACGCGCTCCGCGATCAGGGAATCGAGGCTTTCCGCCCGGGTGTGGGAAAAGCCGGAGGACGACTCGAAGGTTTCCGCCGTAACACGCTCGACATCGATCACCAGGCGGTGATTGCCACCGGGATCGCTCGGATCGAGCGCGAACTGGTCAACGATGACGGCGGGGTGCTCCAGTTCGAACACGACGCGCGAGCTGGACGTGGAGTTGTTGAAAAAGCGGAAGGTATCGACGAGGCCGTGCCCCATCCCCTCGCCCGTCGTCAGTCCGGACACGGACCAGCGCATGTCGGGCATGTCGACGACGAGACGGTCGGAAAACCCGTCCAGGGTGAAGGCGCGAAAATCGGCAGGTTCAGCCGTTTCGATCACGACGCGGGTGCGTTCGCCGTCGACGCCGAAGCGCACGTCACGGATTTCCTGGTCCGCAAGGCTTGCGCCCGCGACACTCAGAAAGCCCGCAATGGCCGATACAAACAAACGAATCCGCATTTCCACACCATCTTCGCTACCGTGATTCCCAAACGGCTTTTTTGCCAGACTAGGGCGCGGAGCTTGACGTTTCGTTGATGCCCCCCGAAGAAATTTCCTGCAATCACGGGACGGCGACAAACACTTTTCTTCGCGTTTGGAATGTTGCATGTTGCCAACGCCTTGGCGACCTCGCGTTTTTGTTCGCGGATCGGGCCGCCGGGCAAGACCGGCCAAGCCTGCAGGGCCGCCGGAATCACTATCGCCGTTCCGGACCTCCAGAAGGCCGGAGCCCCGACCGCCGCGCCCGACGCCCTCACAGCAGGCCGGGAGGCGCACATGGTAACTGCCGATGCGCGAGGAGCGCCTGATGCAACGTCGATCGCCAGTGTTTTCGAGATCGACGACGACAGGCAGCCCCCCGTCCATCACACCCCCGCCGCCGCCGGCGATTTCCACCGTTCCACCGGAACGGTCCGTCCTGCAGGCGTGCGCAGGAGAGACTTTTAATGTCCAAGAAAATGCTGATCGACGCAGGTCATCGCGAAGAGACCCGCGTCGTTGTCGTAGACGGTTCCAAAGTTGAGGATTTCGATTTCGAGGCGGAAGCCCGCCGGCCCATTCGCGGCAACATCTATCTCGCAAAGGTCACGCGCGTAGAGCCGTCGCTGCAGGCGGCGTTCGTCGAGTATGGCGGCAATCGCCACGGCTTCCTGGCCTTCAACGAAATCCATCCCGACTACTACCAGATCCCCTATGAGGATCGTGTCGCCCTCGCCGAGGAAGAAGCCTCCGCCGCGCGCGAGGAGGACGAGGAACCGCATGTCGAGGAAGCCGCAGCTTCCGACGACGCCGAGGATGGCGAGGACGCTCCGGAAGCGCCGGAAACCATCGGTGACGATTCCGAGGACGATGTGGACGATGCCCAGGCGGCCCGCCGCCGCCGGCAGATGTTCCGCAAGTACAAGATCCAGGAAGTCATCAAGCGCCGCCAGATCCTGCTGGTCCAGGTTGCCAAGGAAGAGCGCGGCAACAAGGGCGCGGCGCTGACGACCTATCTGTCGCTGGCCGGGCGCTATTGCGTGCTGATGCCGAACACGCCGCGCGGCGGCGGCATTTCCCGCAAGATCTCCAACGCGGCCGACCGCAAGCGCCTGAAATCCGTGGTGAACGAGCTCGACCTGCCCAAGGGTGTCGGCCTGATCATCCGCACCGCCGGCGCCAGCCGCACCAAGACCGAGATCAAGCGCGATGCCGACTATCTCGTCCGCCTGTGGGAGAATATCCGCGAGCTGACGCTGAAGTCCGTCGCGCCGGCGCTGATCTATGAGGAAGGCAATCTGGTCAAGCGGGCCATCCGCGATCTCTACGACAAGGAGATCGACAGCGTACTGGTCGAGGGCGAGGAGGCCTACAAGGAGGCCAAGGCCTTCATGCGGATGCTGATGCCGTCGCATGCCAAGAAGGTGCAGCACTACAAGGAGACCGTGCCGCTCTTCCTGCAGCACCAGGTCGAGGCACAGCTGGAAGCGATCTACTCGCCGATCGCGCCGCTCAAATCCGGTGGCTATATCGTCATCAACCCGACCGAGGCCCTGGTTTCCATCGACGTCAATTCGGGCCGCTCCACGCGCGAGCGGAATATCGAGGCGACGGCGCTGAAGACCAATATGGAGGCCGCTGCCGAAGCGGCCCGCCAGATGCGTCTGCGCGACCTGGCCGGTCTCATCGTGATCGATTTCATCGACATGGATGAGAACAAGAATAACCGGGCCGTCGAAAAGAAGATGAAGGACGTGCTCAAGCGCGACCGGGCCCGCCTGCAGGTCGGCCGCATCTCGCAGTTCGGCCTGATGGAAATCTCGCGCCAGCGGCGGCGGACCAGCCTGCTCGAAGGCTCGACCGTCCCCTGCCCGACCTGCCGCGGTTCCGGCCATCTGCGCTCCACCGAGTCGAGCGCCCTCGTCGCCCTGCGCGGCCTGGAGCGCGAGGCCACGCGCGGCAAGGCAAAGCGCGTGCGCATCTCGCTGCCGACTGCCGTTGCGATCTACATTCTCAACGACAAGCGCGATCACCTGCTGGCGATCGAGCAGCGCTTCGCCATTCGCATCGCCGTGGCCGCAGACGACACGATCATGGCGCCGGAATTCACGATCGAGGCGCTGGAAAGCCGCGAACCGGGCGACGAACTGCCCGTCGCACCGCTCTCCGTCGAGTCGATCGAGGAGATCGATATCCCCGATCCGGTGGAAATCGAGGACGAGGCCGAGGAGAGCCGCGAAGCTTCCAGCCGCCGGCGCCGCCGCCGGCGCCGCCGCAAGCCGGGTTCCGGCGAGGACACGTCCAGCGCGATGGATGTGATCAAGGTCGAGGATGGCGATGCCACCGAAGCTGCCGATACCGGTTCTGACGAAGACGGCACCGAAGACGGTGACGATCAGCCCCGCAAGCGCCGCCGCCGCGGCCGCCGGGGTGGCCGTGGCCGCCGCCGCACTGCCGAGGGGCAGAACGACGAGCAGACCGCTGACGGCGACGTCATCGAGGGCGAAGCCCGCGAGGTGATCGAAGACGCGCCGGCCGAGGAGGCCGGAGCCGTGGCCGAGCCGGTTGCCGACGCCGGGACCGTCGAGGAACCGGCTGCGGAAGAAAAACCCAAGCCGAAGCGCCGGACCCGCCGCAAGAAGACGGACGAGACCGATGCCGCCGCCGAGGCGGCCCCTGCCGCGGAAGCCGTCCAGGCCGAGGCGCCGGAAGCCGCCGAAGCTCCGGCTGGCGAGGAGGAAAAGCCCAAGCGCCGGACCCGCCGGCCGCGCAAGAAGCCGGCCGACGCCGAGGCTGCACCGGCCGAAGAAGCCCAGGCTGAAGCGCCCGCCGAACCGGCTGCAGAGCCGGTGGCGGAGGAGAAGCCCAAGCCGAAACGCCGGGCGCCGCGCCGCAAGAAAGCCGAACCGGAAACCGCGCCGGCAACCGAGGCCGAGGCTCCGGCCGAGGACACCGCGACCGAAGAACCGGCTTCGGAGCCGGCTGAGGAACCGAGCCCGGAACCGGAAGCCCGGCCTGAACCGGCCGCTGCCGATGCGGGCGGCAAGGCCGACTCCAAGGCTGACGACAAGCCCAAGCGCCGCGGCTGGTGGAACCGGACCGGCCTGTTCGGCAACTGATCTCAGACCGGCCCGGCCTCTCGCGCGCACAGCGAGGCCGGGCCGGTTGCCTTCGTGGCACCCCGGCTTGCACGCGGGCTTGCACAGCGGGCCGGCGCGCCTAAATCACCGGGTAGCGCATGGGGATGGCGCTGCTATCATGCAGGCATGAAAAGGCGGGGGCCGAGTAGTGGAGGCAGGATGTCCGTCCTGAAAACCATCGCCGCAGCTGTCAGTCTTGCCGTGACCGCCCAATCGGCAGGCTGGGCACAGTCGCTGATCCGCGACACCGAGATCGAGCATATCATGCGCGGATATGCCGACCCGATCATCGAGGCTGCCGGCCTCAATCCCAATGATGTCGATTTCTATCTGGTCGCCGATCCGGAGATCAACGCATTCGTGACGGGCGGCCAGAACATCTTCATGCACACCGGCATGATCGTGGAAGCCGATACGCCCAACCAGCTCAAGGGCGTCATCGCTCACGAAACCGGCCACATCACCGGCGCCCACCTGGCGCGCTCCGGCGACGCCATGTCCGCTGCACGGGCCCCCATGTTCGTCAGCCTCGGCCTGGGCGTACTGGCCGCACTGGCCGGCGAAGGCGGCGCTGCCGGTGCGCTGATGGCCTCGAGCCAGCAATTCGGCGCCCTGTCCTTCCTCACCTACTCCCGCGCTCAGGAAGCCAGCGCCGACCAGGCCGCGCTTCAGTTCCTGGAAGCGGCCGGCGAGAATCCGGAAGGCCTTGTCGGCTTCTTCGAGCGCTTCCGCTATCAGGAAGTAATGTCCCAGGCCCGGCGCTTCCCCTATTTCCGCTCGCACCCGCTGTCATCGGACCGGATCCAGTCGCTGCGCCGCGGCGTGGCGGCGTCGCCCTATTCCGGCCAGCCGGACTCCCCGGAAGACATTGCCGAACTGCGCCGCATCCAGGCCAAGATCTATGGCTTTCTTGTAGAGCCGGAATACGTCTTTTTCCGCTATCCGGAGAGCGATACTTCGCTGCCAGCGCGCTATGCCCGGGCCGTGGCCTATTATCATGATGCCCGCCTGGAGCGCGCGGTCGAGGAGATCGAGAGCCTGCTCGCGGAAGAACCGGACAATCCCTATTTCCACGAGCTTCACGGCCAGATGCTGTTCGAGAGCGGCCATCCCGAAGAGGCGATCGCGCCGCACCGGCGTTCGGTCGAGCTTGAGCCGACCGCGCCGCTGCTGCGGGTCAATCTGGCGATTGCCATGATCGCGACCGAGAATCCGGATTATCGCGAAGAGGCGGCCCAGCACCTGCGCGTTGCGCTCGACATCGAGCCGGACAACGCCTTCGCCTGGTACCAGCTCTCCATCCTGCACGACCGCAATGGCGATACCGCCCTCGCCCAGCTGGCTGTCGCGGAACAGGCCTTTGCCGTCGGCGACCGGATGCGGGCCTACCAGTTCGCCATGCGGGCCCGCGAAGGCCTCGACCAGGGAACCACCTCCTGGTTCCGCGCCACGGAAATCCAGGCCGTTTCGCAACCGACCGAGGACGATCTGCGCGAAATGCGACGCCGTGAACGTCAGCGGATGAACTGACGGACTGCCGGGCTGTGACACCGCCTCCCGCCGATGACGACCGGTCCTCGCCGGAGCTGACCCTGCGTTCGGTCACCGGGCTGTCCGGGATCGAACCGGCCGCCTGGGACGCCGTGGCGAATCCGCCCGGCTCGGAATACGACCCGTTCATCAGCTGGGACTTCCTTGAAGCGCTCGAAGCCAGCGGCTGTGTCGGCGAAGAAGCCGGCTGGCTGCCGCGCCACCTCATTGTCGAAGACGCATCGGGGCGGCTGCGCGGGGCCTTGCCGCTTTACCTGAAAACCCATTCCATGGGCGAATACGTCTTCGATCATGGCTGGGCCGACGCCTATGAACGCGCCGGCGGACAATATTTCCCCAAACTGCTGACCGCCGTGCCCTTTTCGCCGGTGACCGGGCGGCGGATCCTGTCCGGCGAGGCCGGTATCCGCCGCGCGCTGGCGGCCGCCGCCATCCAGACCGTGCAGCAATGGGGCCTGTCCGGCTGGCATGTGAATTTTCCGGCGCAGGCCGAATGGACCGAGCTGGCAGGCTACGGTCTGCTGCAGCGCCTCGACCGCCAGTACATCTGGTCCAATCGCGGCTATGCCGATTATGACGCCTTTCTCGCCGACCTTTCCTCGCGCAAGCGCAAGGCCCTGCGCAAGGAGCGGCGCGAGGCCCAGGCCGGTATCGAGATCGAACATCTCTCCGGCGGCGCGCTGCAGCCGGCACACTGGGACGTCTTCTTCGCCTGTTACCAGGAAACCGGGTCGCGCAAATGGGGCTATCCCTACCTCAACCGCGCCTTTTTCGACCTGCTGCACCGGCGCATGGCCGACCGGGTGATCCTGGTGATGGCCAGGAAGGAGGGGCGCTATATCGCCAGCGCGCTGAACCTTGCCGGTTCGAACGCCCTCTATGGCCGCTACTGGGGACGTCTGGACGACCATCCCTTCCTGCATTTCGAGCTGTGCTACCACCAGGCCATCGATATCGCGATCGCGCGCGGTCTCGACCGTGTTGAAGCCGGGGCCCAGGGCGAACACAAGCTGGCACGCGGCTACCGGCCCCGCCCGGTCTATTCGGCGCACCATATCGAGAATGAAGGCTTCCGCGACGCGGTTGCCGATTTTCTCGTTCGCGAACGCGCCGCCGTGGAGACGGATATCGCATTGCAGGATGCGGAGAGCCCGTTCAGGCGCGAGAACTGACAAAGATCGTGTCTGACGGACATTTACCGAAGTGCACCACTTTCAACCTGCGCACGAAGCCGTCATCATCCTTCTCCCTGACGATATGGCAGACATTTTCGAACCACACCGAGGAGACAGGGCATGAGCCTGGAAGGCCCCTACGATCCCGAAAATATCTTCGCGAAAATCCTGAAGGGCGAGATGCCGTGCGTGAAGGTCTATGAGGACGAGCACGTGATCTCGTTCATGGACATTTTCCCGCAAGCCCCGGGGCATACGCTCGTCGTGCCGCGCGAGCCGGTGCGCAATGCACTGGAAATGACGGACGGGGCCCTGCAGGCGACGATCGTGCGGGTCAAGCGGATCGCCAATGCGGTGAAGTCAGCCCTCGAGCCGGACGGGATCGTGATCACCCAGTTCAATGGTGCGCCGGCCGGGCAGACCATTTTTCACGTCCACTTCCACATCATTCCGCGCATGGACGGTGTGGCCCTGGGCGCGCATGGCAGCGGCCAGGCGGATATGGACGAGTTGAAGGCACAGGCCGCGAAGATCGCCGCGGCGATCGAGATGCCCTAGACGATCTCGCGCGAAGCGGGTCCGGTCTGGCCATAGGCTGCGTTCGATACGTCAGGCGCCTGTGTCTGTGCCTGCATCGCCTCGCGCTCCTCCAGCCACAGCAGCAAGGCCTGCTCCAGAATGGCGCTGAACCCGTGCGGGCCGAGGTGGCGGGCGGCCCGGCGCACGAGTGCGTCAGGCAGATCGACGGAAAGGGTACGCTTTGTGACAGGTGGCATGGTCGTGTCCTGAAGGCCGGGGAGAACGAGCGGGACACCGCATAGAATATGCGCATCTTTTTTCAGGTAGCGTGTCCGTCGTCACGCGCAATTTCCTGCGGGCGCGTTCAGCGCAACCGGCCCTCGAATACGAGGATCACGAGCAAGGCAATGATCATGCCTTGCAGCGTGAAGGAAAACAACGTCCAGGAATCGACCGCGACCATGTTCGAGAACACGACATTGCCGGTCATCATCACCCATTCCGCCCGGTCGAGCACGAAGGACAGGATGAAGGCCGGCAGGGCCCACCAGCGCTGTTTCCACACCAGAACCAGCACCACGGCATTCATGATCACATGGGAGAAGAACAGGACTTCCTGCGTGACGGTCAGCGATGACACGAAGGTCCGCGCCGCATCGGTATCCGCCCACAGACCCATGCGGGCCGAGATGTCGTGCACAGCCCAGTAGCCCGCATAGATCACCTGAATGGCGACCAGGCTCAAAAGGGCAAGATAGGGCAGTCCAGACCGGCGCATGTCCATTCCTCGGCGTAAGCCTGATTGAGGCCATGAAACGGCGGAACTGTCACCCGCACATACCTCGCAAAGGGAGCGGCTGACTGCAATTAAACCCTCAGCTGCGCCCGGCGATCACGTCCAGAAAGGCCGCGCCGTACTCGCCCAGCTTCTTCGGCCCCACGCCCTTCACCAGGCCAAGATCGTCGATCGTTGCCGGCTTCAGACGGCACATCTCGATCAGGGTGGCATCGGCGAACACGACATAGGCCGGCACATTGCGCTCGGCGGCGAGCGTCTTGCGCAGGCCTTTCAGCTCGGCCAGCAGGCCGGTATCGATATCCGCGTCATCGGGCAGCGCCGTCATCTTCTGGCGCCGCTTTTCCTGCCGGGAGAGGGTGATCTCGCGGATTTCCAGACGCTCGCGGCCCTTCAGAACGGCGTCACCGGACGGCGTCAGCTTCAGCGCACCGAAGCCCTCGATATCGAGTTCGAGGAAACCGCCCGCCAGGCATTGCCGCACCAGGCCCTGCCAGAAGGGTTTGGGCCGGTCGGCGCCAACGCCCCAGGTCGGCAGCCGGTCATGGCCGCGCTCGCGGATCTTTTCGGTATCGGCCCCGCGCACCACATCGATGACATGGGCCGCACCGAAACGCTGCCCGGTCCGCACGATGGCCGACATCAGGATCTGCGCCTCGCGGGTGCCGTCGACGAGCTGGGGCGGATCGACACAGACATCGCAGTTTCCGCACGGCTTGCCGCCCGTCTCGCCGAAATAGGCCAGCAGCGCCAGCCGCCGGCAGCGCGTCGCCTCGCAATAGGCCAAGAGCGCATCCAGACGCTTGTGCTCGCGCCGCTTGTGAGCATCGTCCTCGCCGTCCTGGTCGATGAATTGCCGCCGCATGCGCGCGTCCGACAGGCCGAAAAACATCATCGCCTCGGCCGGCCGCCCGTCCCGGCCCGCGCGGCCGATTTCCTGATAATAGGCCTCCATCGAGCCCGGCATGGCGAGGTGAACGACATAGCGGATATCCGGCTTGTCGATCCCCATACCGAAAGCGATGGTCGCCACCATCACCACGGCACTCTCCGCCATGAAGATTTCCTGGTTCTCGCGCCGCACGGCCGCGTCCAGGCCGGCATGATAGGGCAAGGCGCGATAGCCTTCGGCGACCAGCACCTCGGCGATCGCCTCGGTGTCCTTGCGCGACAGGCAATAGACGATGCCGGACACGTCGCGCCGGTCCTTCAGATAGTCCAGCAATTGCGCCCTGGCCTTCGCCTTCGGCTCGACACCCAGGAAGAGGTTGGGCCGGTCGAAACCGTGCACCACGATCTCCCCGCCCCCGCCGAACAGTTTGGCGGCGATATCCTCGCGCGTGGCTGCATCCGCCGTTGCCGTGAAGGCCGCCAGCCGGGCGCCGGGGAAGCGGGTCCGCAGGGCGGCGAGCTGTTCGTATTCCGGCCGGAAACTGGCGCCCCATTTAGAGATACAGTGCGCCTCGTCGACCACGAAGAGCGCCGGCGCGACGGGCTCCAGCGCTGCCAGCATGCGTCCGGTCATCAGGCGCTCGGGCGACAGGTAGAGCAGCTTGATCTCGCCGGCCTGGAAGCGCCGCCAGTCCTCGACATTGTCCTCGCGCATGCGGCCGGAATGGATCGCGGCCGCCGCCACGCCGTTCGCCTTCAGCGCGGCGACCTGATCGTCCATCAGCGCCGTGAGCGGCGACACCACGATGGTCGGACCGTCCAGCAGCAGGGCCGGCACCTGGTAGCACAGCGACTTGCCCGCCCCGGTCGGCATGACGCACAGGGTGGGCGTGCCGTCGAGGATATGGTCGACAATACCGGCCTGGCCGGGCCGGAAAGCGTCGAAGCCGAAGACGGATTGCAGGATGGAGCGCGGATCGGACATGCGGGGCATCCCTCCCGACCTGCCCGCATCCGTCAAGCCAGCGGGTCAGCCATCCGTCAGCCAGTCCACAGCCGCGGCCAGCGCGGGATCGTCATCGGCATCGCCTGTAAAACCGGGCTCGATGCGCAGGGGCGGCACAAAGGCCTCGCGCGGCGTTCCGTCCACATGCGACAGGCGTTCGAAGGGCAGTTTGAAAATCCAGCCCGTCTCTTCGAGCCGGTAATCCCCGATCGCCCCCAGCAGGCCCGCCATGGGCGAACCCATCACGTCCACGCCCAGCGCGTCGAACCCGACCGCCATCCCCTCGCCCATGCTTCCGGTCCAGCGTCCGACGAGAACGACTGCCCGCCGCTCCCCGGCGAAAACAGGCTGGCGCGGCGAAACTTCCTCGATCCAGGAGCGGGGCACTCCGGTTTCCCGGGCCTCGACGGGCAGGACATGCCGCTGGTAAGGCGCGACGGCGCCGGTGAAATGTCCCAGGACCGCACGCCCCACACTGGTATTGCCGCCTGACGGCGTCTCGCGCAGATCGATGATGAAGCGCGTACCCGCCGGCGCGTCCGACACGGCAGCGTCGAATGCCGCAATCGCTGCGGCATCGCCCAGGCTGTCATTGAAGACGATATGACGCAGCTGTGGCGCGATATCCCGGACCGCCAGGGGACCGTCCGGCCGCTCGATCCCACGGGTGTAGAGACCGTCGACCTCGACCGTGATGGCCTGATCGTCACGTTGAACTGTCAGATGGCGCAGCCCCTGTCGCGGTCCGGCAGCCAGCACCCGCGCCGCATAGCCCGGACAGGCGTCGCCACGAGGCGGTTCCGTTCCCCAGAAGGCCGTCACGGCATCGCCGGTTGAAACGCCGCCGATTGCGACGAGATCGTCGCCGGGCAACAGGCCGGCGGCCGCAGCCGGACTGCCGCGCCGGACCTGGGTGATGCGGAAATAGCCGTCCGTCTCCTCCACCCACAGATCGGCGAAGCTGGGCACCAGCGCGGCGGAATCCGCCGAGGACGGGCCGGTGATCGCGTGATGATCGCACAGCCGGTGTAGCGCCGTTTCGGCAAAGCCGAGCAGCTCGCCCCGGGTCTCGATCTGCCCGATTGCATCGCGAAGGCCGGCGTGATGATCCGCCCATCCCTCCGGCACGCGTTCCGGATAGGCATAGTTGTGCGCGACCAGGTCCAGCATGGCCGCCGCATCCGCCTGCAGACCGTCAGCGGTCTGCGCCAGGGTGCTGCAAGGCACGGCGAATGAGAGGATCAGGGCGGACAGGACACGCATGACGGACACCACAGACAACGGCCGGAATCGGCCCGATATCGCGAGTTTACATCCTGCACGCCGGTTCGCTGCGGTATCCGCAGCGCTCGCGTCCCTCCCCTCAGACGTGCGGGCTCCAGATCACCATCCAGGCACCGAACACGCCCAGCGCGGTCAGGCCCGCCGCGGCCAGCATCACGCCGGCCATACCCAGTTTTGCGGCAACGGCGCGGCTGTCGCAGGCGCGCAGATAGAGTTCCAGGACCGCCCAGGGCAAAAGAAAGCAGGCATAGGCCAGTGCGTAGTCCGCCGGACCGTTCATGCGTTCGCCGATACCGGCCCCGCCGGTGGTGATACCCCAGGCCATGTAACCGACCCGCAGATACCAGACGCCGCTGACGAAGATGAACAGCCGCATCGCCCAGCGCCGGTGCCGGTCGATCTGGCGGCGGCGGATGAAGTACAGCGCAAAGGCGGCCGCGACCAGGATCAGGATGCCGTCGATCGTCGTGGCCAGGCCCGTCACGTCGTTGAGGCGGGTGCCCCGCCCCCAGATCAGGACGATACCGCCCACCGCCATGAAGACGCTGACGGCGAGGAAAGTCCGCCCCATCCAGCGATGGAGGGCAGGCACGCGCTGGCGCAGTTGCGGGATGAGCTGCAGCGTGCCGCCCAGCGTGATCACCGCTGCCAGCAGGACATGGCTGATAAAGCCCAGATTGCCCGGCAGATCGCCCTCGATGAAGCCGTGAATGAGGCCGATCTCGTCCCAGCGCTCCCACGCCCCCGACAGGGCCGGAGGCATGTAGGCGGCCAGAATGTAGTAGACGAACAGCCACTGACCGGCGATGACGGCCAGGAACCAGAGCGCGCCGGAGCCCTTCAACAGGCGCTGGGCGAGCGGAATGGATGGCAGGCGCACAACGGGCGCAACGGTTTCGGACATGACAAATCCCTTGAGTACACGGCGTCGCGAGACGCCCGGATATGCGGGATTGAGGGCGGCGCGATGCCGCTTGTCTTGCCGATTTGGAAATCGGCTACACTGGCATTTTCCTTGTGCAGGTTTGACCGGCGCCCCTGGCACGCCGCATGCTTGCAGCGACGCGGACGGGCGGGAGTCGGGACATGCTGGAAGTCGCGGGCATCATAAATCTGGCTGTTGCCGGTCTCGCATTGACCTGGCTTGTCGCCATCGCCGCCATGCCGAAGCGCTCGACCCTGCACCTGACCTGGGCGGTCTTCTGCACCGGGCTGACGGCGGTGATGGTCCGCGAGGTGTTCGGCGATGCGCTCGGTCCGGCCGCACCGCTGTTCATTATTGCCGGGTGCGGTACGTGCAGCGTGTTCTGGCTGGTTGCCCGGGCCCTGTTCAGAACCCGTACGATCATCGGTCCCGTCGAGCTGCTGCTCGTGGCAGGCATTTTCGCACCGACCGTGATCGACCAGGCCGTTCTCAGTCCCGTCATGCCGGATATCGTCAAAAGCATCTATTTCCCGGCCATGGCCAACGGGCTGGACGGGCTCCAGGCCCTGTTGAGCTCGACCGTGCTGATGCTCTCCTTCTGGGAGGGGCTGCGCGGCTGGTCCGGCGGACTGGCCAGAAACGAGCGCCGCATGCGCCTGCTCTACCTGTCGACCTTCGGCCTGTGCGTGTCGACCTGTGTGATGCTGCTGGACCATGGCAGCGCACCCCTGTCTGCCGAACTGATGGCCGGCATCCAGGCCGCCTGCGCCCTGGCGATCCTGATCGTGATGAGCGTCGCCATCCGCTATCGCGCCACGCATCCGCTCACGGCGGAAGCACCGGCCCGCGCGGCCGGTCCGGCCAGCGCCGACGATCGCGCCCTGGGCCGCCGGATCCGGGATGCGCTGACGTCCGAGCGCCTCTATCTCGACCCGGAGCTGAAAGTTGCCGGCCTCGCCCGCAGGCTGCGCGAACCGGTCTACCGGATCAGCCGGGCCATCACGGCGGGGCTGGGCGAGCCGAACTTCAACCGCCTGGTCAATCGCTACCGGATCGAGCACGCCATGACACAATTGCACGCACCTGACAGCGCGGACCTGTCGATCCTGGAAATCGCCCTCGACAGCGGTTTCGCCTCGATCGGCCCCTTCAACCGGGCCTTCAAGGAGATGACCGGTCAGACGCCCCGCGCCTTCAGGGCCGCCGGCCGCAGCGCTCTCACCCGGCTGGCAGCAGAATAGACCCCGAACGAAAAACGGCGCCCCGCGGGGCGCCGTTTCCGTGTCAGCGACAGAGAGAGGGGTCAGACCTCTTCCTTCTTGCTCTTCTTGGCGTTGCGCGGCAGCAGCCGGTCGCCCGGCGTGATATGGAAGTCGAGCCGGTCCTTGTCGGCCGGATCGATATCAACCTTCACCAGACCGCCTTTTTTCAGCTCGCCGAACAGGATCTGGTCGGCCAGCGGCTTCTTGATGTGCTCCTGGATGACCCGGGCCAGCGGACGGGCACCGAAGCGGCTGTCATAGCCGCGCTCGGACAGCCAGGCCGTCGCTTCCGGCGTCAGTTCGAAGGTCACGCCGCGATCGATCAGCTGGGCTTCCAGCTGCAGGACGAACTTCTCGACGACGCGGCCGATCGTGTCGCTGGACAGCGGTTCGAACGGAATGACGGCATCGAGACGGTTGCGGAATTCCGGGGTGAACAGGCGTTCCACCGCGGCATCGGCCTCGTCCGTCTTCTTGGCGGCATTGAAACCGATCGACTCTTTTTGCGCATCGGCGGCGCCCGCATTCGTGGTCATCACCAGGATGACATTGCGGAAGTCCACCTTCTTGCCGTTCGAGTCGGTCAGCGTGCCGTTATCCATCACCTGCAGGAGGATGTTGAACAGGTCCGGGTGCGCCTTCTCGATCTCGTCGAGCAGCAGCACGGAATGCGGATGCTGGTCGACGGCATCGGTCAGGAGACCGCCCTGGTCGAAACCGACATAGCCCGGAGGCGCGCCGATCAGCCGCGAAACAGCGTGACGCTCCATGTATTCGGACATGTCGAACCGGTGCAGCTCGACACCCATGATGTCGGCCAGCTGCTTGGTCACCTCGGTCTTGCCGACGCCCGTGGGGCCGGAGAAGAGGTAGCAGCCGATCGGCTTGTTGGGCTCGCGCAGGCCGGCACGGGACAGCTTGATCGCCGTCGCCAGCTTCTCGATCGCATTGTCCTGGCCGAACACGACATGGCGCAGATCGGTCTCCAGATTCCTCAGCGACTGCTCGTCATCCTTCGACACCGTCTTCGGCGGGATGCGGGCCATGGTCGCGACCACGGCTTCGACTTCCTTCACGCCGATCGTCTTCTTGCGCTTGGACACGGGCTGCAGACGCATCTGGGCACCGGCCTCGTCGATCACGTCGATCGCCTTGTCCGGCAGCTTGCGGTCGCCCATGTAGCGCGCCGACAGTTCCACGGCCGATTTCAGCGCCTCATTGGTGAAGCGCACATCGTGGAAGTCCTCGAAATAGGACTTCAGGCCCTGCAGGATCTTGATCGCGTCGGGCACGGACGGTTCTGACACGTCGATCTTCTGGAAGCGCCGCGCCAGGGCCCGGTCCTTCTCGAAGTGCTGACGGTATTCCTTGTAGGTCGTCGAGCCCATGCAGCGCAGGCCGCCCGACTGAAGCGCCGGCTTCAGCAGGTTGGAGGCATCCATGGCGCCGCCGGAGGTCGCGCCCGCACCGATCACGGTGTGGATCTCGTCGATGAACAGGACGGCATTGTCCTTGTCCTCGAGTTCCTTGACGACCTGTTTCACGCGCTCCTCGAAATCGCCGCGATAGCGGGTCCCCGCCAGCAGCGAGCCCATGTCGAGCGAGTAGATCGTTGCACCGGCCAGCACGTCGGGAACGGCGTTCTCGACGATCTTGCGGGCAATGCCTTCGGCGATGGCCGTCTTGCCGACGCCGGGATCGCCGACGAGCAGCGGATTGTTCTTGCGGCGGCGGACCAGGACCTGGATGCAGCGCTCCACCTCGGCATCGCGGCCGATCAGCGGATCCACCCCGCCCTTGCGCGCCTTGTCATTGAGATTGACGCAATAGGCGGTCAGCGCGTCGCCGTCCTTCTGGGGTTCCTCGGCCTCTTCGGTGCCACGCACGGCGCGCTCTTCGGACGTGCCCGGCTTGCGGCCGATGCCGTGGGAGATGAAGTTCACCGCGTCGTAGCGCGTCATGTCGCGCTCGGCGAGGAAATAGGCCGCGTGGCTCTCGCGTTCGGCAAACAGGGCCACCAGCACGTTTGCGCCTGTCACTTCCTCGCGTCCGGCATTCTGGACGTGGATGACGGCGCGCTGGATCACGCGCTGGAAGCCAGCCGTCGGCTTGGCGTCCTCGTCATCATCGACGACCAGTTCGGACAATTCGCTGTCGACATATTCGGTCAGGGTGGCGCGAAGCTCATCCAGATCGACATCGCACGCCTTCATCACGGCGCTGGCGTCCTGATCGTCCACGAGCGCGAGGAGAAGGTGCTCCAGGGTGGCAAATTCGTGCCCACGCTCATTGGCGTAGCCCAGAGCGCGGTGCAGGCTGTCTTCGAGATCTGAAGAGAATGAGGGCACCACTCTATTCCTTTTCCATTGTGCACTGGAGCGGGTGTTGGGCCCGCCGTGCGGCGTCCATGACCTGGGCTACCTTGGTTTCGGCAACCTCGTACGTGTACACGCCGCACATACCGACCCCGTTCTGATGTACATGCAGCATGATTCTCGCTGCATCCTCGGGCGATTTTCGGAATATCCGGACGAGAACCTCGACCACGAATTCCATCGGCGTGTAGTCGTCATTTAGTAAGAGAACACGGTAAAGCGAAGGTTTCTTGGTCGCCGGACGCGTCTTCGTGGCAAGGCCAGTGCCCTCTTCTTCGCCCGCATCTTCATGATTTCGTTCGGTCATATTTTAATCGTACTCGGTTATTCATCGCGGCCCCGAATGCAGTTCGGGGGGCCGGTGGCACAGGACGCTCGACGCGGCCGGGACCGCGTACCGGGCGAAAAGATAGCACGGCGGCCAATTTCTTTCTTCCCGTTTCGTCCGCGAGGACATAAGAAGAAGGCCCCTCAATTTACAGGGGAACCACCGGTTCGATATCAGGCCCGGTCGGGGAGGACAGGCCTCCGGCACCCGGAAAACCGGGGTCGAGGCTACAGGGCGAGAACCCGTAGACGCAAGCCATGGCTGGCGTTCCGCCCCAAGAATAACGGCTTTTCAGCCGATCTATCCACAGGCGGGATGACCCGAAAAAAATGGGCCCGGTGAAGATCACCGGGCCCAGTCGGGGAGGAAAACTTGATTCGCCGGAGTGTCAGCGCTGTGCTTGCGCGAGTTCCACGGCGGCCGAGACGCGTGCGTTGAGCGGCTTCAGCGTGTCCTTGAAAACGTCCGAGAACAGGTCGGTCGTCTTGTTCAGCTCGGCGAGGTAGTTGTCCATCGCCGTCTTGGTGAACTGGGACTGGATCTCGAAGATCTCCTGGACCGACTTCGCCGAGGCGAACGCCTTCGTCGCGGTGACGCTGTCTTCCATGAAGGATTTGGCGTAGGTCACGGCGTTCGTGTTCGCGGTCTCGAAGCCCTTGCCGGCGACCGTGGCGGACGCGATCATCGCGTCGACGGTTTCCTTGTGGAAATTGCTCGCTTCGGTGACGGACTTCAGGGTCTTCTCGAAACCTTCCTTGAGCGCTTCATTGCTCGCGGTGGTCATGCTTTCGATGGTCTGGTTCATGGGATTGCTCGCTTTCGTGCGGGCTGCAGCCTGGGGCGCCGGCTTGGCAGCTTTCTTGACCTTGGCGGGCTTGGATTTCGGCGCCGCCGGCTTGCCGACCGTCTTCTCCGGCGCTGCGGCTTTCGCCGGAGCCGCCTTGGAAGACGCCTTGACCGGTTTCACCGTCTCCGGCGCTGCCTTGGGCGCAGCCGGGGCGTCCGCTTGAACAGCGGAAGCTTTGGTGCCGGTCGTCTGGATCTTGTCGTCGGTCATGGTTCAAACTTGTGTTGCAACCGCTCTTCGCAGTCGCAGCAAACATAGTCGGCGCACCGGTCATCGTCAAGCGATTTTTGTGCACCGCACAAAAGTGTCGTAATTCCTGATGAGACGGGCTTAACCAGCTGGAAACGGCCTTGCGAGACAGTGCAGGCCATGGTTACCGCACGCCGCCTTCTCCTGAGCCTCCTGGCCCTGGCCGCCCTGCTGCTGGCCACGCCGGACAACGCCCATGCCGACACGTCGCGCTATGCCGCCTTCGTGGTCGATGAAAACTCAGGCGTCGTGCTGCATTCACGCCGCTCGGAAGCCGCGCGATATCCCGCCTCGCTGACCAAGATGATGACGCTCTACATGCTGTTCGACGCCATCGAACAGGGCGAGATCGGGCTGAACGACCAGATCCGCGTCTCGGCCAATGCCGCCAATGCCGTGCCCTCCCGGCTCGGCTTCACGGCCGGCGACACGATCAGTGTGGAAGACGCGATCGGCGCGCTCGTGGTGAAAAGCGCCAATGACGTCGCCGTTGCCGTCGGCGAGCGCCTGGGCGGCGGCGAGAGCCGGTTTGCCGAGATGATGACGCAGACCGCGCGCGAGCTGGGCCTGGAGAACACGACCTTCCGCAATGCTTCCGGCCTGCCCGACCGGCGCCAGACCACCACCGCCCGCGACATGGCCCGCCTGGCTGTCGCCCTGCACCGCGATTTCCCGGATTATTTCGAGTATTTCAACACCGAGAGCTTCCGCTGGAACGGCCGCACCTACCGCAATCACAACACGCTGGTCGGCCGCGTCGCGGGCGTTGACGGTCTCAAGACCGGCTATATCCGCGCCTCCGGCTTCAACGTCGTCGTGTCGGCCGAGCGCGGCGAGCACCGCCTCGTCGCCGTCGTCATGGGCGGGCCCAGCGCCGCCTCCCGCGATGCCCATGCCGAAGAGCTGATCGAGGCCGCCTTTGCCACCCTGGAGCAGCGCGAGGATACCCGCCTGTTCGCCGCCCTCTCCTCGCCGCGCATCTCGCCGATGCGTCAGCAGGAGCTGATCGCCATCGATGTCGCCGCGCTTCATCTTGCCGCGCCGACGGACGTCGGTTCCGGCCAGACGGCCCCGCCGGTCCAGGTCGTGCTGGCCGATGAGGACGAGTTGCAGGCGCCCGTGACGCAGCAGGCTGCGCCCGCCCGCCCGGCGACGGCCGAGCCGGATCTTCTGCGCGGCGCCTGGTCGGTCCAGGTCGGTGCCTATAATTCCGCCGATGCCGCGCACCAGCAATTGCAGCGCGTCACCGGCTTCTCCCTGGCGCTCAATGCCGCCCAGCCGGCGGCCCGCGCCGTCGATGTTGCCGGCGACCGCCTGTGGCGCGCGCGTTTCGAGGCCCTGACCGAGACCGAGGCGCGCCGCGCCTGCAACGATCTCTCCGCCCGCAGCCAGGCCTGTTTCACGGTCGCTCCGGGCCGCTGACCCTGCCCTTTCAACGCCCGTCCTGTGCGGCGGGCTGGAATCTTTGCGTCGGTTGACACAACCTGCCGGACCGAACACTTTCGCGCGCCTTGGCTGCCGCCCGGCGGCCCACAGCCTCATGTCTGGACGCAAATGCCGATGAATGTCGTCGTCGTAGAATCCCCGGCCAAAGCCAAAACAATCAACAAATACCTCGGCTCGGACTACACGGTTCTGGCGAGTTTCGGTCATGTGCGCGACCTGCCGGCCAAGGACGGATCGGTGAAGCCGGACGAGGATTTTGCCATGGCCTGGGAGGTCGACACCCAGTCCGCCAAGCGCGTCAAGGCGATCGCCGACGCCCTGAAAGAGGCCGACCGCCTGATCCTCGCCACCGACCCCGATCGCGAAGGCGAGGCCATTTCCTGGCACCTTCTGGAAGCGCTGCAGAAGCGCCGCGTGCTGAAGGATGTCACGATCGAGCGCGTGGCCTTCAACGCCATCACCAAACAGGCCGTCCAGGAGGCGATGCGCCATCCGCGCGCCGTCGACATGGAACTGGTCAACGCCTACCTCGCCCGCCGCGCGCTGGACTATCTGGTCGGCTTCACCCTGTCGCCTGTGCTGTGGCGCAAACTGCCGGGCTCGCGCTCGGCGGGCCGTGTGCAGTCGGTCGCCCTGCGCCTGATCTGCGACCGCGAGCTGGACATCGAGAAATTCCGCGCCGAGGAATACTGGACCATCGATGCCGATGTGACGGCCGGGTCCGATCCCTTCCGCGCCAAACTGGTGACGCTGGACGGCAAGAAGCTGCAGAAGCTGTCCATCAAGGACCGTGCCAGCGCCAATGCCGCCGTCGAGGCGATCAAGGCGGCCAGCCTGTCGATCACCGGCGTCGAGGCCAAACCGGCCAGGCGAAATCCGCCGCCGCCCTTCACCACCTCGACCCTGCAGCAGGAAGCCGCGCGCAAGCTGGGCTTCTCGGCGACCCGCACCATGCAGACCGCCCAGAAGCTCTATGAGGGCGTGAATATCGGCGGCGAGACGACCGGTCTGATCACCTATATGCGGACCGACGGCGTCTCCATGGTGCCCGAGGCGATCAGCCAGGCGCGCGACGTCATCGGCAAGGAGCATGGCTCGCTCTACGTGCCGGCCTCGCCGCGCATGTATGCCACCAAGGCCAAGAACGCCCAGGAGGCGCACGAGGCGATCCGCCCGACCTCCTTTGCCCGCCTGCCCGAGAGCCTCAGTCTCGACCAGGACATGGCGCGCCTCTACCAGCTGATCTGGCGCCGCGCCGTGGCCAGCCAGATGGAAAGCGCCCGCTTCGAGCGCACCACGATCGACATCACCAGCGCCGACGAAAAGACCGGCCTGCGCGCGGTCGGGTCGGTGCTGATGTTCGACGGCTTTCTGACGCTCTACCAGGAAGGCCGTGACGACGAGGAAGACGAAGGCGAGAACCGCCTGCCGAAAGTCCAGCAGGGTTCGGCGGCCGATGTCGCCAGGACTTACGCCGACCAGCACTTCACCCAGCCGCCGCCGCGCTTCACCGAAGCCTCGCTGGTCAAGCGGATGGAAGAGCTGGGTATCGGCCGCCCCTCGACCTATGCCTCGACGCTGCAGGTGCTGCGCGACCGCGACTATGTCCGCATGGACAAGAACCGTTTCCACCCGCTCGACAAGGGCCGCGTGGTCACCGCCTTCCTGGAGAATTTCTTCAAGCGCTATGTGGAATATGATTTCACCGCCGCGCTGGAAACCCAGCTGGACAAGGTGTCCGCCGGCGAGCTCGACTGGAAGCAGCTGCTGCGCGATTTCTGGACCGAGTTCCGGGCCGCCGTCGACGATATCGGCGATCTGCGCATCGGCGCCGTGCTGGATGCGCTGAACGAGGCCCTGGCCCCGCACATCTTCCCGGAAAAGGAAGACGGCAGCGATCCACGCCTCTGCCCCTCCTGCGGCGAGGGCACGCTGTCGCTGCGCCTGGGCAAGTTCGGCGCCTTCCTGGGCTGTTCGAACTATCCGGACTGCAAGTTCACCCGCCAGATGGGCGAACAGGATGCCGAACCCGCGATCGAGGGCGATGGCGAGATCTGCATCCACCCGGAAACCGGCAAGCCGGTCGTCATGAAGGACGGGCGTTTCGGCATTTATCTGGAGATGGAGATCGAGGGCGAGGACAAACCCAAGCGCGCCTCCATCCCCAAGGGCTGGGATCCCAAGGAGCTGACCCCGGACCAGGCGATCAAGCTGATCGATCTGCCGCGCACGGTGGGCGAACACCCCGATGACGGCCAGCCGATCACGGCCGCCATCGGCCGCTACGGTCCCTATGTCCATCACGACAAGACCTATGCCAATCTGCCCACCGTCGACGAAGTCTTCGAGATCGGTCTCAACCGCGCCGTCTCGGTGATCGCCGACAAGCGGGCCAATGGCGGCCGCCGCGGCGCATCGGCCACGGCGCTGAAGGATCTGGGCGAGCATGACGGCAAGCCGATCAAGATCATGTCCGGCCGCTATGGCCCGTATGTGAAATACGAGAAGATCAACGCCACCCTGCCCAAGGGCACCGAGCCGGACGATGTGACGCTGGAAGCGGCCATCAAGCTGGTCGAGGAAAAAGCCGCCAAGGGCGGCAAGAAGAAAGCGCCCGCCAAAAAGGCCGCAGCCAAGAAGGCGCCGGCGAAAAAGAAGGCGCCAGCGAAAAAGACGACAGCCGCAGCCAAGAAGCCGGCCGCCAGCAAGACCGCCACCAAGAAGACCAAGGCGGAGTAGAGCGGATGGCCGGCGACACGCATAACGAAGCCGGTTCCCTGCGCGAGGCGGTGATCGAAGCCATCAAGCTGGGCGAAGGCGCGTTCGGCAAGCGCGAGATCGCGCGAGCGCTCAAGCTGAAGGGCACCGACGCCAAGCGCGATCTGAAGGACGCGCTGGCGGCGCTGGAAGCGGATGGCGCCATCAAGCGCACCGCCTCGAAGACCTATGCCCTGGCCGGCGCCCTGCCCTCGGTCACCGTGGTCGAGATCACCGATCGCGACAATGATGGCGAGCTGCTGGCCGAACCGGTGCGTCCCGATCGCGACGCCCCGCCGATCCGCCTGGCCCCCGGCGAAGGGGCCGGCGGCAAGGGCGAGCCGGCGCTGGGCATCGGCGACAAGGCGCTGGTGCGCCTCACTCCGGACAATGAGGGCGGCTATGAAGCCCGCCTGATCAAGCGCCTGGGCCAGAGCGCCCACAAGCTTCTGTGCGTGCTGCGCAAGCCGAAATCCGGACCGATGCGCCTCCTGCCTGTCGACCGCCGCTCGCGCCATGAACTCGTGCCGGCCCGCGGCGAGGCCGAGAAGGCCAATGATGGCGATCTCGTCCTGTGCCAGCTGGTCAAGGAACGCCGCCACGGCCTCAAGACGGCGCAGATCGTGGAAGTCGTCGGCGATGCCGGCGCGCCCGGCGCCGGCAGCCTGATCGCGCTCTATTCCCACGGCGTGCCCCAGGGCTTCTCCGAAGCCGAACAGCGCGAGGCCGACACGGTCAAGCCGGCCACGATGGCCGGCCGCGAGGATATCCGGAACCTGCCCCTGATCACGATCGACCCGGAAGACGCCAGGGACCATGACGATGCGGTCTGGGCGGCACCGGACGCGGATCCGAAGAATGCCGGCGGCTGGCAGGTCATCGTCGCGATTGCCGACGTGGCCGCCTATGTCACGCCGGGCGGCGCGCTCGACCGCGGCGCCTTCAAGCGCGGCAATTCGGTCTATCTGCCCGACCGCGTCGTGCCGATGCTGCCGGAGCGCCTGTCCAACGATCTGTGCTCGCTGCGCGAGAACGAGGAACGGCCCTGCCTGGCCGTGCGCATGACGTTCGACAAGCACGGCAACAAGCGCGCCCACCGCTTCCTGCGCGGCTGGATGAAGTCCGCCGCCAAACTGGCCTATCAGGAGGCCCAGGATGCGATCGACGGCAAGGGCGGCGAGAAGGCCGGCCCGCTGCTGGAGGACGTCCTGAAACCGCTCTGGGGCGCCTATTTCTCGGTCCGCGAAGCGCGCCAGCGCCGCGAACCGCTGGAGATCGACGCGCCGGAACGCCGGGTCCGGATCGGGCCGGGCGGCAAGGTCGCCGGCGTGGAGACCCGCGAACGCTTCGATGCCCACAAGCTGATCGAGGAGTTCATGATCCAGGCCAATGTCTGCGCGGCCGAAAGCCTGGAAGACAAGCGCACGCCGCTGATCTACCGCGTCCACGAGGAACCCTCGAAAGAGAAGATCGACAATCTCGCCGGCTTCCTGCCGACGGTGGGCCTGAAATGGACCCGCGGCGAGCGCGTCGTCACGGGGCGCTTCAACAAGCTGCTCGCCCAGGCCAAGGCCTCCGAGCACTACGAGACGATCAACGAGGTCGTGCTGCGAAGCCAGTCGCAGGCGGTGTATGACACCGAGAACCAGGGCCATTTCGGTCTCAATCTCGACCGCTATGCCCACTTCACCTCGCCGATCCGGCGCTATGCCGACCTGACCGTCCACCGCGCCCTGATCCGCGCCCTCAATCTGGGTCCGGACGGCCAGACCGACGAGGAGCGCTCGCGCCTGACCGTGATCGCCGAGGAGATCACCCATTCGGAACGCCGCGCCATGGCGGCCGAACGCGATGCGGTCGACCGTTTCATCGCGCTCTATCTGGCCGACAAGGTCGGCGGCGAATTCGACGGCCGGATTACCGGCGTGACCCGTTTCGGTGCCTTCGTGCGCCTCAGCGAGACCGGTGCCGACGGTCTGGTACCGATCAGCCGGCTCGGCGAAGAGCGCTTCGAGCATGACGAGGCCGCCCACGCCCTGGTCGGCCTGCAGACCGGCAGCCGCTATCGCCTGGGCATGCCGGTCACGGTGCGGATCGAAGAGGCCCAGCCGGTCACCGGCGGCCTGCTGCTCGACATCCTCACCCCGGCCGAGAAAGGCCCCGTGCCCAAGGGCCGGCGCCGCCAGCATGGCGGACCGCCCGGCGGGCGCCGTTCGGGCCGTCCCTGGAAACAGGGTCGCAAGGGCAAGCGCAAATGAGCGACGAACGCCGGCGCAGCGATGTTCCGCCGATGCGGCCACGCCTGGCCGCCTCGCTCATCCTGACGCGCGGCCGCGGCGCGCGCACCGAGGTGCTGATGGGGCGGCGCTCCTCGCGCCATGTCTTCATGCCCAACAAATACGTCTTTCCCGGCGGCCGGGTCGACCGCGCCGACGGTACGGCACCCTTTGCCCGCGATCTCGATCGCGGCGTGATGGACATCATGCAGCGCTTTTTGCCCGAACGCCGGGCGCGCGCGGCCGCTGCCGCCGCCGTGCGGGAAACCGCCGAGGAGACCGGCCTGCTGATCGCCCGCGAAGGAACCTGCCGCTCGCGCCATGCCAACTGGGCGCCCTTCCGCGAGCACGGCGTGGTGCCCGATCTCGCGCCCCTGTCGCTGATCACCCGCGCCATCACGCCGCCGGGGCGCACCCGCCGCTTCGACACCTGGTTCTTCACGGCCGACGCCGCCGCGCTGCATGGCGACCGGCCGCCCAGGCCGAGCTCCGAGCTGGAAGACGTGCAATGGGTGCCGCTCGCCGAGGCCCGCGATCTCGACCTGCCCAGCGTGACGCATTTCGTGCTGGACGAGCTGGTCCGCGTGCAACCGCCCCGCCCCGAACCACCCCGCCACATCCGCGACCGCCGCGGCAGGATGTGGGTCGAACCGCTCTAAGTGGCCGCTCCCGCGGCCGCCCCTCATCCGCCGCTTCGCGGCACCTTCTCCCCAGTGGGGGAGAAGGGGTTGAGCACCTCCTCTCCCCGACCGGGGAGAGGACTGAGGCGCGGTTCGCGCAGCGAATTCAACAGGCCGGGGGCCTGTTGAAAGCAACGAAGGGTGAGGCGCGCGCGGCAACGCCGCGCAAAACCAAAAACCGCCCTGCCGCCGGGACAAGACGCATCGCGGCGCTTTGGCTATAGCTGCGCCATGACTGCCGCTGCCGAACTCACCGATCTGCGCCGGGGCAATACGCGTGCCCTGATTGCCGCCATCTGCTGTGCCGGCGTGTGCGGGATCGTGTTCGGCCTGTCCATGCCGCTGATCTCGCTGCGCCTGGAATACATGACCGGGTCCGGCGTGCTGGTGGGGCTCAATGGCGCGGCGGCGGCCCTGTCGACCCTGGTGATGGCGCCGCTGGTGCCGCGCCTGATGACGCTGGCACCGCCGCGCTACATGCTGATCGGCAATCTCGTTGTCGCCGCAGCCCTGTTCGCACTCTTTCCGGCCTTCCCGGTGGTGGCGATCTGGTTCGCGCTGCGCTTCCTGAGCGGCTGCAACATCACCGTCGTCTTCGTGATTTCCGAAAGCTGGATCAACCAGGTGGTCACGCCGGCGCGGCGCGCCTTCATGCTGGGTGTCTACGGCACGGCCCTGGCGGGCGGTTTCGGCATTGGCGGCCTGTTGTTCTCGGCGCTCGATCCGACCGGCGACCTGCCCTTCTACGTCGCCTCCGCCATCTTCCTTCTGGGCACCCTTCCCGTCGCCCTGCTGCGCGGCCCCCAGGCCGTGGCGCCCGACCGCGAGGGCTCCTCGCTCAAGGCGATGCTGGGCGCAGCCCGCTCGGCTCCGGCCGCCATCCTGGCGGGCCTCGCCTTCGGCGCGCTGGAGACGCTGCTCTTCTCGCTGCTGCCGGTCTATGGCGAGCGGATCGAGCTGACCCATGCCACGATCGGCATGATGGTGTTCGCCGTCGCCATGGGCGCGCTGAGCTTCCAGATCCCGCTGGGCTGGATCGCCGACAGGACCGACCGCCGCGCCACCCTGTTCTGGATCGCCGTGACGACGACCTTCGTACCCGTGGGGATCGGGCTTGCCGGCGGGTTCACACCGGCCCTCCTGCCCCTCCTCTTCATCCAGGCCGGGGTCGCCAGCGGGCTCTACTCGGTCGGCCTGTCCCTGCTGGGCGAACGTTTTGCCGGCGGTGCCGTGGCGGCAGCCAATGCCGGCTTCGTCTTCGCCTACGGGCTGGGCAGTTTCGCCGGTCCGCCGGTTGCCGGCAGCGCCATGGACTCAATCGGTCCCTGGGGGCTGTTGTGGACGCTCTCCGCCGTCTCGGCAGCCTATGTGCTGGTCTTCGGCTTCAGACGCCTGACAGCACAGAGCGATTGACCGCCGAGAACAGTTGACACTGACGCGCCCATGCGTATGTTCGCGCGCTCCCGCGACGGCATGCGCCGTGGCGCACGTGACATCCGGGACTGCAGACAGGATTTAGAGCCATGGCGAAGCCGACAACCATCAAGATCCGCCTGAACTCGACGGCCGGTACGGGTTACTTCTACGTGACCAAGAAGAATGCCCGCACGATGACCGAGAAGCTCGTGCTGAAGAAGTACGACCCGGTCGCGCGCAAGCACGTCGAATTCAAGGAAGCCAAGATCAAGTAGGACAGGCGCCCGACGCTTTTCCGAACGCATCTTGCGACGACAGACACAGAACGGCCCCGCCGGAGCAATCCGGCGGGGCCGTTCTATTTGCATCTGCTGCCTGTGAGCCGTGAGCCGTGAGCCGTCAGGCGGCGCTGGCGACCTGGACCTGGTTGCGGCCCTCATTCTTGGCCGTATAGAGCGCCTGGTCGGCCCGGCGCAGCACCGCTTCGACGCCCTCGCCCGGCAACGCCTGGGCCAGGCCGACACTCACCGTCACCGCGATATCCGTGCCGTCCTCGAGCAGGAAGGGCGCGTCCGCGACCACGCTGCGCAGACGCTCGGCGGCGATCCGCGCTTCGGCCAGGCCGGCCGCCGGCATCAGCACCAGGAATTCCTCGCCGCCATAGCGCGACGCCAGGTCGAGCGCCCGCATCGCCTTCTGGACACGATCGGCAAACCCGCGCAGCACGGTGTCGCCGGCTTCGTGGCCGTAGAGATCATTGATCGACTTGAAGTGATCGATATCGGCGATCAGCACCGAAACCGGCGCACCGCCATTGTCGGCGCTCGCCAGCGCCTGGCGCAGGCGCGAATTGATGTAGCGGCGATTGTGCAGCCCGGTCAGCGGGTCGGTCACCGCCATTTCCAGGCTCTGGTCGAGCTGGCTGCGCAGCCGGTCGGCATAGCGCTTGCGGCGCAGCTGGGTGCGCACGCGCGCATTCAGCTCGCCCGCATCGACCGGCCGGTGGATGATGTCGTTCACACCCAGATCGAGCGCCCGCACGGCCTGGGCCGTATCGTCCGGACTGACGACCGTCAGGATCGGCAGCGGCCGCGTCGCCGCGTCCGAACGCACCCGCGCACACAGGCGCAAGCCGTCGAATTCGGGATGGGTGAGATCGACGATCAGAAGATCGGTCCCCTTGCGCATCCCGGCCAGCGCCTCGACCGGATCGGTGACCACCTGGGCGCGCACCTGTTCCGGCAGCGCCGAGGCATAGCGGGCCCCGGCCCGCGGGTCGGCGCTGACGATGATGGCGGTGGAGATCTCGGCGAGATCGTCGGCGAAGTCGGCCTGCAGCTCGGCGATGGCCGAACTGGCCTCGCGATAGCGCAGCTCGTCGAGCACGGCCTTCAGCCGCAGCAGGCTGCGCACCCGGGCGAACAGCGCGACATCGTCGATCGGCTTGGTCAGGAAATCATCGGCCCCGGCCTCGAGCCCGCGGATCCGGTCCTCGCGCTGGTCCAGCGCTGTGACCATGACAACCGGGATGTGCCGCGTGGAATTGTCCGCCTTGAGCCGCTCGCAGGTCTCGTACCCGTCCATGCCGGGCATCATCACATCGAGCAGGATCAGATCGGGCTGTTCGAGACGGGCCGCCTCGATGGCCTCGTAACCATTGGTGGCGGTGCAGACGTCGAAATATTCGGCCTGAAGGCGGGCTTCGAGCAGGCGGACATTGGCGGCCTGGTCGTCAACGACGAGGATACGCGCACTCATACCTGTTCGCCCCTAACGCTGACGCCTGTCCCTAGTCCAGAAACTGCCGGACCGTCTCGATGAAGGTGGTCACGGTGATCGGCTTGGACAGATAGGCCTCGCAGCCGCCCTCCCGGATCCGCTCCTCATCGCCCTTCATGGCAAACGCCGTCACGGCCACAATCGGGATCGCCGACAGGGTCTCGTCATCCTTCAGCCACTTGGTGACTTCGAGGCCGGACACTTCCGGCAGCTGGATGTCCATGAGAATCAGGTCGGGGGTGTGTTCGCGCGCCAGCTCAAGCGCCTTGAAACCGTCCTTGGTCTGCAAGGTCTCGTAGCCATGGGCCTCCAACAGATCGTTGAAGAGCTTCATGTTGAGCTCGTTATCCTCGACGATCAGGACCTTCTTGGGCATGACCTGCAGCATGTCGGCGACGCGCTTCCCGTTTGATGCACTGTTTGTACCGTGCGTGTTTAACCCCGCCTGCATCAAACCCGATCTTCCTTAACCAACCATGAGTCAACGGGTACTTTTCGTCCCTTTCGGAACAAGATAAGAACAAAATGGCAGATTTGAAGACCGGTCTTGTCCACGGGTGGTGCGCGGCATGATACGAATCGGGATCGACCTGGGCGGCACGAAGATCGAGGCCGCCGCCATGAATGCCGCCGGCGATATCCTGGCGCGCGAGCGGCGTCCGACACCGGGCAATTATGGCGCACTACTGGACACGATTGTTGCTCTTATTGCGCACCTGGAGAGTGATTATGGGCCCGCTAAGGTGGGGGTTGGTCACCCCGGCTCCCTCAGCCCGAAGACCGGCCATATCCGCAACGCCAATTCGCAATGGCTCAACGGCCGCGCCCTCGGCAGCGACCTGGAAGCCCGTCTCGACCGCCCGGTCCGCCTCGCCAATGACGCCGACTGTTTCGCCCTGTCCGAAGCCCGCGACGGTGCCGCAGCCGGCGCCGGCATCGTGTTCGGTGTCATCCTGGGCACCGGTACGGGCGGCGGCATCGTGATCGACGGCAAGCTGCTCGACGGCGCCCAGAGGATCGCCGGCGAGTGGGGTCACAATCCCCTTCCCTGGCCTCGGCCGGACGAGTATCCCGGCCCGCAATGCTGGTGCGGCCAGACCGGCTGCCTGGAAACCTGGCTGTCCGGCCCCGGCATTGCGCAGGACCATGCCCGCCGCACGGGTACCACGCTGACCGCGCTCGAGATCGCCCGCTCGCCTGACCCAGCCTGCCGGGACAGCATGGCCCGCCATGCCGACCGGCTGGCCCGCGCACTCGCCAATGTCGTCAACCTGATCGACCCGCATGTGATCGTCCTGGGCGGCGGCGTCTCGAATGTCGACGGCCTCGCAGAGACGGTGCAGGACCGCCTGTCCGCCCATATCTTCTCGGACGTGCTGGAAACGCGCGTCGTCCGCCATCTCCATGGCGACAGTTCCGGCGTGAGGGGTGCGGCCTGGCTGTGGCCCGCCGAGCCGCGATGAGCGGCGATCCGGGCTATTGCCGCGCCTGTCTGGCGCCCCTGCCGGAAGGTACCCGCGATGCCTGCCCGGCCTGTGGTTCGCACAAGCTGCTGCGGCATCGCGAAATCGACACGCTGTCGATCGCCCACATCGATTGCGACGCCTTCTTTGCCGCCATCGAGAAGCGCGACAATCCGGCGCTGGAAGAATTGCCGGTCATTGTCGGCGGCGGCCAGCGCGGCGTTGTCTCGACCTGTTGCTATGTCGCGCGGCTCTATGGTGTGCACTCGGCCATGCCAATGTTCAAGGCGCTGAAAGCCTGTCCGGACGCCGTTGTGATCAAGCCCGAGCACGCAAAGTATGCCGCCGAGGGACGGCGCATCCGCGAGATGATGCAGGACGTCACGCCCCTGGTCGAGCCGCTGTCGATCGATGAAGCCTTCCTCGACCTGACGGGCACGACACGGCTGCACGGCGCGCCGCCGGCCCTCACCCTACTGCGCCTGCAGCGCCGTATCCGCGAGACGGTGGGCATCACCGTCTCTGTCGGCCTGTCCTTCAACAAATTCCTCGCCAAGACCGCGTCCGATCTGGACAAGCCGCACGGCTTCGCCGTGATCGGCGAAGGCGATGCCCAGGCTTTCCTGGAAAAACAGCCGGTCCGGGCGATCTATGGTGTCGGCCCGGCCTTTGCCGCCAGGCTGGAACGCGACGGCATCCGCACGCTTGCCGATATCAGCCGGCATGGCGACAAGGACATGGCGCGGCGCTATGGCGAGATGGGTTTCCACCTGGCGCGCCTCGCCCGCGGCGAGGACACGCGCCGGGTCAAGCCGGACCGCGACCGCAAGAGCGTGTCCAGCGAGACCACCTTCAATGCCGATCATGACGACCGTGAGACGCTGGAAAAACAGCTCTGGCGGCTGTGCGTCCGCGTTTCGGACCAGATGAAGGCGCAGGCGATTTCCGGATCGGTCGTGACGCTGAAACTGAAGACGTCCAGTTTCAAGACCCGGACACGGCGGCGCACCCTGTCCGAACCCAGCCAGCTGGCGGACACGCTGTTCCGGGTGGGGAAGGAATTGCTGGCACCGGAGATTGACGGCACGCGTTACCGGCTGATCGGTATCGGCTTTTCCGGCCTCCAGCCGGCCGTCGCCGACAGCGGCGACCTTCTGGATCCCAATGCCATCCGCCGCGCATCGGCCGAACGCGCGATCGACAAGGCCAGGGCGAAATTCGGCGGCGATGCCGTCGTCAAGGGAATCGCCTTCCGCGCCAAGCCGAAACGCGAGCGCTAGAACCCGTCAATCCGCCATCGTATCGAACCAGTCGTACGGCATCGGCCACAGCCCCTCGGCACCCCGCCGGAAAGCCCCGGAATGCCCGACACGCCCGGCGCCGATATCCTTCGGGGCAAGGGTGACAAGTTCGGTGGAAGCCGCGGAATAGAGGTCCAGAATGTCCTGTGCAGCACCTGCTGTCGCAATCGGATCGTCGGTGAACTGGTAGGAGCGGATCGGGGCCTCGACCGCGCCGAAAGAGTGGTCCCCGATCGCTTCGAAATCATCGCCCAGATAACCGGGTCTGGATGCCCAGCGCCGCCATTGCAGGAACACATCCCGCGGCAGGGCCGTGCCGCCCCACATTCCGCCAGGCGGGACATATCCTTTAAGAGCCAGGCAGGCCGGGCCATAGGCGAACCAGAAGAACAGAACCTGCGGCCGGTAATAGGCCAGATGCCGGCCCCAATGCCCCGACCCGACGCAGATGAAGGCATGGGCGCGTGCTTTCGCGGCGTTGTCGGCCAGGCCGACAAGATGCCCGCCCACCGAATGGCCCAGCGTGAAGAGCGGCTTGCCGGGCGCCAGGGCCTCAGCCCGGTCGAGCGCGGCGGGAAAGTCCAGCCGGCCCCAGTCGACGATATCGGCCTTGTAGCCGCGCATCCGCGCCGGTGCCGACCCCGCAATGCCGCGATAATCATAGAGCAGGCAGGCATAGCCCCGTTCGGCACCGGCCAGGACGATCCGGCGGTAGAAGCCCTTGGGAAAGCCGGTCCCCGAGGAGACCAGAACCGCCGCCCGCGGCTGTTCGGGCGTGATGATCCGGCCCGACAGGGAATAGCCGTCGCGGGCATCGAATCTGATTTCGTCTTCACGGATCATCATTGTCATGTGCGAACTGTGCCCTATGACGTTCGCGTCAAGTCAAGCAGACAGATTGCATGGGGCCGATACGTCACTAAGTTGTCGGCATATCGAGCCAAGGAGTGCCCCATGTCCGCCATCGAAGCCCGTCTTGCCGAGCTCGGCATTTCCCTGCCCGAACCGGTTGCCCCGGTCGCCAATTATGTCCCCTTCGTGCGCACCGGCAATCAGGTCTTCCTGTCCGGCCAGGTCTCCATCGGCCCGGACGGCCTGGTCGCCGGCACGCTGGGCGGCGACATGGACCTGGAGGCCGGACAGGCCGCGGCGCGGCTGTGCGGCATCAATCTCATTGCCCAGATGAAAGCCGCCTGCGAGGGCGATCTGGAGCGCGTGAAACGGGTTGTCCGTCTTGGCGGTTTCGTGGCCGCAGCCCCGTCCTTCACCGACATTCCCAAAGTGGTGAATGGCTGTTCCGACCTCATGGTCGATGTGTTCGGCGACAAGGGCCGGCATGCCCGCTCTGCCGTTTCCTGCCCGGTCCTGCCGCTGGGTGCCGCCGTCGAGGTCGACGCGGTTTTCGAGATCGCCTGATGAAACGCATCCGCGCACGGGACTTCACCGCCGAACGGGCCTGGGGCGCCGAGCGCCTCGCCCTGTTCGGATCCACCGGGGTCAGCCTGCACTGGACCGACCAGCCCTATCGCTGGCACCGCAATACCGGCGACGAGGTCTTCGTGGTGCTCGATGGCCGGGTCGAAATGAAATACCGCGAGGCCGGCGTCGAGAAATCCATGCTGCTGGAGGCCGGCGACGCGCTGGCCATCGGTGATGGCGAGGAGCATGTCGCTCATCCTCTCGGCGAAGCGCGCATTCTGGTCGTCGAGGATATCGACAGCGATTAGCCGCCGGTGATGTGGCTGACGAAGATCGAGACACCGATCCCGATCAGCACCGCCCCGCCGGCGATCTCGGCGAAGCCGCCCAGCCGCTCGGCGACCTTGGGACCGATCCGGTAGCCCAGGCTCGCCATGGCGAAGGAGGTCAACCCGATCGCCAGGGCTGACCAGGCCGGGCCGCCCGCCAGAGCAAGGGCGATCCCGACGGCGGCGGCGTCGATGCTGGTCCCCAGCGCAGTCACGACCGTCGCCAGAAGACCGGTCGATACCGCGGGCGGCGTGTCGGCGTCAGTCTCATCCTCGCCTCGCAGGCCGTTGCGGATCATCAGCCCGCCGATCCCTGCCAGCAGAATCAAGGCGACCCAGTGATCGACAGCGGTTATCCAGTGCGCCGCGATCCGCGCCAGCAGCCAGCCGGCCAGGCACATCAAGCCTTCAGCCAGACCGAAGACCGCACCGACACGGACAGCCCTCAAGGTCCGTGCGGCCGGGTCCGATGCGCCGCGCGCCAGGGCGGCGGCAAAGGCGTCGGTCGACAGGGACAGACTGGTGAGCGGGAGTGTCAGAACGGAGATCATGCCCCCGCATAGGCGTGACCGTGTGTGCTCGCAAGCGGCTGGTGCGCTTCGAAGCCCCACACAATGATTTTACACCGGAAAACCTCGCCGCGCGGGGCAAGACCGGCTAGATGTGCGGCGCTACCGGTTTCAAGGGGTCCGATCATGACACGTTTTGCGGGAATTCTCGCCGCCGCCATTCTCCTGATGGGTTGCCAGCAAGGCGATGCCAGCGCCCAACTGTCCGAAATGCAGCGCGAGGAAGTGCGCGACATCGTGCGCGACTACATTCTCGAAAACCCCGAAATCATCGAAGAAGCCCTGATCGAGCTGCAGCGCCGGGCCCGCGCCCGCGAGATGCAGGCGGCCTATGATGCTGTCGAAGCCCAGTCCGAGGCGATCTACAACGATCCGCGCGACCCGCGCCTCGGCCCCGACGGCGCCGATATCGTGATCGTCGAATTCATGGACTACAAATGCTCCTATTGCCGGGTCGCCAATGACTGGGTCGAGGACGTTCGCGAAGAGCATGGCGACCGCATCCAGTTCATCATCAAGGAATACCCGATCCTGGGCGAGGATTCCCTGGAAGCCTCGCGCGCGGCGATCGCTGCCCTGCAGCAGGGGACGGACATCTACGAGGCCTTCCACAATGCGATGGTCTCCTCCTCCGGCCCGCTGCCGAGCGAGCGCATCAACCAGCTTGCCCGCGTGTCGGGTGTGGATGTCGAGCGCATGCGCGAGGCGATGGAGAGCCCGGCCATCATGGAACACATCAGCCAGGTCCGCTCGCTCGGCCAGGTGCTGGGCGTGACGGGCACGCCCTTCTTCATCGTCGACGGCACGATCGTATCCGGCGCCAACGAGCTGGCGCTTGACCAGGCCCTGCAGCGGGCACTCGCCGAGTAGTCCCTGCACGCCGCCTTCGCGTCCCCGGAACAGGGGATGCCCGCGTCCGGTCCGGTTCAGCTAGACAATGGCGGAACCGGACCCGGAGACGCGATGCGGTACGTTCTTATCCCCATGGCCTGTCTTGCCATCCTGCCGGCCGCCTGCGGCAAGATGCCGGGAGAGCTGCGCGAATACGTGCAGCAGGACGGCGATTGGGGCTGGGGCAACGGGACGGGCTGCAAGGACCGCACGGATGTCTGGTACATCGCCGGCGACCGGATCACGATCTACAGCCAGGGCGAGATTGCCGGGTATCTGCGCCTGGACGAGCGCCGCGGCCTCTACTCCAACGGGCTGACGTCCGGCAGCGGGGCCTGGACCGACATGCTGTGGATCCTGCACGGCCCGGCACCGGACGGCAGCGGCGAGACCGGACGCCAGGAGATGCGTCTTGCGATCCGGGGCGGTCCGGGACGGACGACCGCCCTGCGCACCTATAACCACCGGCTTTTTGTCGACGATGCGACGGGAGAGCGCCGCCGGATCGACGAGCCCCGGCATGGCGACCGGATGATCCCCTGCAATGAACGCAGGTGAGAACCGCCGGGCTTGCCGGATCTCCCCTTCTGACCTGATGCCCGCCAACGCGAGCCGGACAAGCGGTCAGGCACTCATCTCGACATGGCCGGCCGCACTGATTGTCCAGGCCGGATTGTGCGCGACTTCCCAGGCGTGTCCGTCCGGATCGGCGAAATAGCCGGAATATCCACCCCAGGGGGCCTCCTCGGCCCGCTTCAGCAGGCTGCCCCCGGCCGACACCGCCCGGTCGAGCGCCGGATCGACCTCGGACCGGTCGCGGACATTGTAGGCGAGGGCGATCCGGCCCGTCCCGTCATTGTCGCGTTTCATGTCGAGATCGAAACTGTCGCGCCGGAACAGGCCCAGCACGATGCCGTTCAGCTGGAAGAAGACAACTTCCTCATTCTCGAAGGCTGCCTTCCAGCCCAGTTTTTCATAGAAAGCCCGCGAGCGCGCGGTATCGGCGACGCCGAGGGTGATAAGCGAGACACGCTGGTCCATCCCGGTTCTCCCTGCTGGGAAACCAGAATAGAACAAAAACGGAACATCGCAAGAGTGAAATGAATCAGATCAGACCGGAAAGCGGGCTGGACGGATCGGCATAACGCTTCTTCGGCATGCGGCCGGCGAGATAGGCCTCGCGGCCGGCAATCACGGCGTGACGCATGGCACGCGCCATCCGGACCGGATCCTTCGCCTCGGCAATCGCCGTGTTCATCAGCACACCGTCACAGCCCAGCTCCATCGCCACGGCAGCATCGGACGCCGTACCGACACCGGCATCGACAATCACCGGAACTTTTGTCTGTTCGACGATCAGGCGGATATTGACCGGGTTCTGGATGCCCAGGCCCGAGCCGATCGGCGCGCCCAGCGGCATGATGGCGCAGCAGCCGATCTCTTCCAGCTTCCTGGCGTAGACCGGATCGTCGGAGCAGTAGACCATCACCTCGAACCCGTCCTTGATCAGCATTTCCGCCGCGCGCAGCGTCTCGGCCATGTCGGGATAGAGGTGTTTGGGGTCGGACAGGACTTCCAGCTTCACCAGATTCCAGCCGCCCGCCTCGCGCGCCAGGCGCAGCGTGCGGATCGCGTCCTCACCGGTAAAGCAGCCGGCGGTATTGGGCAGATAGGTATAATCGTCGGGCGAGATAAAATCGACCAGGCGCGGCTCGTCCGGATTGGACAGGTTCACCCGGCGCACGGCGACGGTGATCATCTCGGCGCCGGAGGCCTTCAGCGCCTCGGCGTTCTGGGCGTAGGTCCCGTACTTGCCCGTGCCGATGATGAGGCGCGAGGTGAAGGTGCGGCCGGCAACCACCAGGGGCGTGTCCTCCGCGGCGTTCGGGGTTACGGCATCATCCATCTCATCCACCTCCAACAAATGCGACAATCTCGATCCGGTCGCCGTCCTGCAGCGCCGTCCCGGCATATTGCGACCGCGGAACAATCTCCAGATTCCGCTCCACGGCAATCTTGCGTCCGTCCAGATTCAGGTCGCTCACCAGGTCCGCCACATGGGCCCCCTCGGCAATCGACCGGCTTTCGCCATTGACTGTTAGCTGCAGCACGGCTTCGCTTGACCTTTCGTGAGTCCTGACGTCACTCACCTCGTAATTCTCCTTGAGGCTTCAAGGCAAGGCCATGAGCAAACCCATTCACATCCTCAACGGACCGAATCTCAATCTTCTCGGCACCCGCGAGCCCGAGGTCTACGGCTCCATGTCGCTTGCCGACATCGAACAGGCCTGTACCGCCCACGCCCGAGATCTGGGGTTTTCCATCGTGTTTCGCCAGTCCAATCATGAAGGCGAACTGATCGACTGGCTGCATGACGCAAACGTCAACGCGTCTGCAGTTGTCTTCAACCCGGGTGCCTATACGCATACATCGGTCGCTTTGCATGACGCCGTTCGCGCTATAGAACCTCCGGTCATCGAAGTTCATTTGAGTCAGACAGCGGCACGCGAAGCTTTCCGACATCACTCCTACATCGCATCCGCCGCGCGGGGCTCGATTACAGGGCTGGGGCTGAACAGCTACCTGCTCGGTATCACTGCCGCCGCCGGATGCATCGAAACGCAATAGACGGAACCAAAGGCTTTTTCATCATGAGTTCTGATTCCCGTTCCCGCTCCCCGATCGACCCCCAGCTGGTCCGCGAACTCGCGGATATCCTGCGCGAGACGGAACTGTCCGAGATCGAAGTCGAGCATGACGATCTGCGTCTGCGGATTGCCCGCCAGCTGACCGCGGCGCCGGCCGTTCAGACCGTCTCCGTTCCGGCAGCTGCCCCCGCCCCGGCTCAGGCCGCAGCAGCTCCGGGCGCCGCGCCGGCAGCAGCGGAAGCCGCCGAGAAGGCCGGCACGGTGAAATCGCCGATGGTCGGAACGGTGTATCTCAAGCCAAATCCGGACGCGGCGCTCTTCGTGCGCGTCGGCGACCAGGTGAAAAAGGGCGATACCATCCTGCTGGTCGAGGCGATGAAGACCTTCAATCCGATCACCGCCGAAAAGTCCGGCACGATTACGGACATCCTGGTCGAGGACGGGCAGCCGGTGGAATACGGCGAAGCTCTCTTCGTCCTCTCCTGACGCCCAAACCGACGCGAGCGCCGACATGTTCGAAAAGATCCTGATCGCCAATCGCGGCGAGATTGCCCTTCGTGTCCATCGCGCCTGCCGCGAAATGGGCATCCGCACGGTGGCCGTTCACTCCGAGGCCGACGCCAACGCCATGCATGTCCGCCTAGCGGACGAGAGCGTGTGCATCGGCCCGCCGCCGGCCGGCAAGTCCTATCTCAACATTCCCGCCATCATCACGGCGGCTGAAGTGACAGGCGCCCAGGCGATCCACCCGGGCTATGGCTTCCTGTCGGAAAACGCCCGCTTCGCCGAGATTGTCGAGGCGCACGGCCTGGCCTTCATCGGTCCGACCGCCGAGCACATCCGCATGATGGGCGACAAGATCACCGCCAAGAAGGCCGTGATGGAAGCCGGTATTCCGGTCGTCCCCGGTTCGGAAGGCGGCGTTGCGACCTATGAGGAGGCCCAGCCGATTGCCGCAGAGATCGGCTATCCGGTGCTGATCAAGGCTGCATCGGGCGGCGGTGGCCGCGGCATGAAGGTCGCCGAGAGCGCCGACAAGCTGAAGGAAGCCATGGAGACCGCCTCCGCGGAAGCCTCGGCCGCCTTTGGCGACGGCACGGTCTATCTGGAAAAATATCTCGGCCAGCCGCGCCATATCGAGATCCAGGTGCTGGCCGACACGCACGGCAATGTCGTCCATCTGGGCGAGCGCGACTGTTCGCTGCAGCGCCGTCACCAGAAAATTCTCGAGGAAGCCCCCTCACCGGCCCTCAGCGCCGAGGAACGCGCCCAGATCGGCGAGACCGTCCGCAAGGCCATCGAAGCCATCGGCTATCGCGGCGTCGGCACCATCGAATTCCTGTGGGAAAACGGCGAGTTCTACTTCATCGAGATGAATACCCGCCTGCAGGTGGAACACCCGGTCACCGAGATGATCACCGGCATCGATCTGGTGCGCGAACAGATCCGCGTCGCCGACGGTGCCCCGCTGGGTATCACCCAGGACGATATCACCTTCGAAGGCTGGGCGATCGAATGCCGCATCAATGCGGAAAACCCCAAGACCTTCGCGCCCTCGCCGGGCATGGTCACCGAATTCCACGCACCGGGCGGCCTCGGCGTCCGCCTCGATTCCGCCCTGTATGCGGGCTATTCCATTCCGCCTTATTATGACAGCCTGATCGGCAAGCTGATCGTTCACGGCCGTACGCGCACCGAGACCCTGTTGCGCATGCGCCGTGCACTGGAAGAAATGGTGGTCGGCGGAGTGGAGACGACGATCCCGATCTTCCTCGACCTGCTCGAGGAACCGGATTTCGTGAACGGGGACTACCACATCCGCTGGCTCGAGGAATGGCTGGCCAAGCGTAACGGCTAGCCGCCGGGGCCCCGTGGCCCCGCATCTTGAGCAATGGCGTGACCGTTCCTGCCCGGGCGGTCACGCGTTGGGAGCGGTAGCCCGATGCGCGGTTTCGGCGCGGAAGATCTGATCGAATGCTATGCCCGCGGCGTGTTCCCCATGGCCGAGGGACGCGATGATCCACGGATCTACCTGCTCGATCCGGACGAGCGCGGCGTGCTGCCGCTGGAGGGGTTCCACATCCCGCGCACCCTGCGCAAGGCGGTGCGCCAGGATACATTCGATATCCGTTTTGACACCGCCTTCGAGGCCGTTGTGGCCGGATGCGCCGAGCCGACGCCGGGCCGCGAGGAAACCTGGATCAATGACGGTATCCTCAGCCTCTATCGCGAACTCTTCCAGCTGGGTTTCGCCCACAGCGTCGAGAGCTGGCAGGACGGCGAACTGGCCGGCGGTCTGTACGGGGTCTCGCTGGGCGGGGCCTTTTTCGGCGAAAGCATGTTCTCGCGGCGCACGGACGCATCCAAGGTGGCGTTGGTCCACCTCGTGGCACAGCTGAAGGCCGGCGGCTTCATCCTGCTGGATACGCAATTCACCACCGAACATCTGGAACGCTTCGGCGCGATCACCATACCGCGCGAGATGTATCATCTGCGCCTGGCCGATGCCTTGAAGATCCAGACCGGGTTTCCGGCCGTGCCCGAGGGGATGAGCGGGGCTCAGGCCCTGCAGTCGATCACCCAGACGTCGTAGACAGCGTGCTCCAGCGGGTTCTGCGCCGGACGCGAGGCAAACATCCAGCCGGAGAAAATCTCCTCGCCATCCGTATCCACCCCGAAACCGTCGGTGCGGCGGTCACGGATTTCCAGGAAGGCATAGGTTTCCGGCGTCTCTTCGGGCGGACGGCGGCGGCAATAGCGCGGCGTGATGGCCAGGGCGCCGAAATTCACGGTTTCGCCGATCGTGATCTCGAAGTCCCGGGTCCGGGCAGTGACCTTGTCGAGCCCCCGCAGCACGACGATGCTGCCCGGCTCGCTCGACAATTCCTCGCCGTCGCGCGCATCCGGATCATCGCCCCGCAGCATGTCGCCGATGGGATCGCTGTCCTGCGCCAGCGCGGCGGCGGCAAGACCCAGGGAAAGAAGACAGGCGGTGAAGACGGTTTTCATGACGCGTACTCTGCCCTGACAATTATGACCGTGTCGAGACGGACCCGTGGCAGGACCGCGCCATGTCTGTGCGAGAAGCTCAGGCCTCGTCGGGCGACCAGGCTTCGTAGTCGGCGGTGGAGGCCTGGCGGCCCTGCGGCGTCAGGAGGCTGCCCGAGGGGCGATAGGCGTAGACCGTGCCCGTGAGATTGGGATGGTGGTCCTTTTCCCAGGGCTGACGGCGCAGCGGTTCCTCGCTGGGCGGCGTCTCGAAGGTGTGATGCAGCCAGCCATGCCAGTCGGACGGAACGCGCGAGGCATCGGCATAGCCCTTGTAGACCACCCAGCGGCGCTTGTTGCCATCGGGGCCGGTCACGCCGCGCTCCTCGAAATAGCGATTGCCGTACTCATCCTCACCGACCTTCCTGGCGCCGCGCATGGCCAGCGTCAGGAGAGTTCCCGGCGTGGCGTCTTTCCACCACACGAAAATCTTGGCGATCGTTCCGAACATTGTCAGCGGCTCCGAGTCGGTCGACACAGGTTGCGGCCTATATGCCCGCATGGCGCGGGCGGGTCCAGTACCGAACGCGGCTGCACGGTGTCGCAGCCTGCCCGCCCGCAGGCTTCTGATCGGCCCCGCCACACGGTAGACTGGCAGCTTGTCCGGGCGATTCGCGGCGCATGACCGGGGCCCGGCCGGTGTCTGAGGGTGGACGCATGGAAGTCTTCGATCGTTTCGCGCAGCAGCTGGCCCGGCAAGGCGAACGCCTTGCGCCGGAAGAGCGTACGGTGACTGCAGCCGGCGACGATGCCGAGCTGGCAGCCAGCAGCCGGACGGTCATTGTTCCTGCCGACTGGAGCGCAAACGCCGCCCAGAGCCTTGCCGACCTTCTGGACACGCCCCGCCCGCTGCGCACCAGGCCGCGGCCGGGTGTGAAGGTGATCGGCAGCCTGACGCCGCACATCGCCGATGACGAGACCCGCATCGCCGAGAGCGGGCTGGAAAGCGTAACGACGCGCCTCGCCGGATCGCTGGCCTGGTCGGCGGCCCGCCAGGGTGCGTTCGAGACGCCGGACATGGCGGAGATCTTTGCCCGTGAGCTGGCCGCCAGCCTGACCGGCCGGTATGTCATGCCAGACGCCAACCTGATCGCCGAAGGCGGGGTCGACTGGGCCTATGGCGATACGCCGGAAAGCCCCGAAGCGCCCGAACTCCCGCTGCAGATCCGCGCGGCCGCCCGCACTGCCCCCGGCCAGTTGCGCCGCGTGGCGGAAACTGCCCTGCGCAGCTCGATCCTCGAGGTCGGTGCCCGCGTCACCCGCGAGCGGCTTGAGGCCATCGGTGAGGCCTGCCGGCGCTGTTCCGGCGAGCCGGACGACTGTTTCGATCCGCGCAGCAATGCCGCCCTCGCCCGGGCCATGCGCCGTGCCCTGAAGGACGGCATTCCCGAGGAAGCCGTCGAACGCGCCCTGTCGCTGGCCCGCCAGGGAACCGGCGACGATGCCCTTGGCGCGCTGATCCCCGACCCGCTGCCGCAGCGCAAGGCAAGGCTGCATGTGCCGCCGGCCCTGTGCGAGGCCATCGCCAAGGACGAGGCCTGGAGTTTCGACCAGGATGGCGGCAGCGTGCGCGCCCGTGATTTCCGCACCGGTATCGCCCGGACCGTCTGGAGCTTCGGCACCCCGTCCCTCGCCTTCCATGAAAGCCCGGAGCCGGCCGGGCCGACCCTGTTCGTCAACCTGCCTGCCTATCTCGGTGTGGACGGCAGTTTCGACGCCGATCTCCTGTTCGACGCCGTGCGCTACTGGGCCGCAGCCCTGGCCCTGAGCGCGCCGAAGGGCGCCGCCTCGGCCGGCACGATCAGCCTGACCGGGCTGGGCGCAGCCCTGACCGCCTGCGGTCTGGCCTATGACAGCGATGAGGGACGCACCGCTGCCGCGGCGATCGCCCGGCTGGCGACTCTCGCCCTGCGCGATGCGGCTGCCGGTACCGGTGCCAGCGCACCGGGCCTGGGTCCGGACATTCCGCTCGATACATTGCCGGCCGGCTTCGAGGCCGTGGCCGCGCGTCTGGAAGACGCAGCAACACCCTTCCTGCCCAAGGCCGCCCTCGCCCGTCCGGGCGTCGTGCTGGCCTGCGGTCCTGTCGACAGCGCTGTCGCGGGCCTGATGGATGCAGACAGCGACGGTGCGGCCCCCGTTCTGGGCGCCACAACGACAACCGGCGACGTGTTCGGCGGTGGCCGCACCCTGCGGCGCTGCGTCCGCCAGGGCCTGGAGGCGCTGGACCAGCCGGCCGCCCGGATCGAGCAGGCCGAGGATCACGCCGCCGGCCGTGGTACGCTGGCAGGCGCGCCGGCCCTGTCGCTGGAGGCGCTGGCCGAGCGTGGCCTGCCCGAAGACGTGCTGGAACGGCTGGAGGATTCGATCTCGGAAGGCGCCTCGATCCGCCACGCCCTCAACCGCTGGACGCTGGGCGACCGGGTCTGCCGCGAGCTGGGCCTGTCCAGCGATGTGATCGATGCCGAAGGCGCGTCCCTGTGCCGGGCTCTGGGCTTCTCCGAAGCCGACATCGCTGCCGCCGACCGCCACGCCCAGGGCACCGGCGAACTGCATGACTCACCCGCCCTGCCCGCCGGCGTGCGGTCGGTGTTCGCACCGGTCTCGCCGCACGGCATCATGCGCATGGCGCATGCGGTCGAACAGCAGATCGGCGGTGCCTGCGCGATTGCCCTTGAGCTCGAGGGCGATGCCACGATCGACGACGTGTCCGCCCTGATCGATACCGGCGCCGAGCTGGGATTGCGGCAGCTTGATATCCGCCGGACCGCATCGGGCCTGTTCGACCTTCTGCCGGCGATCGATTTCGACAAGGGCGACTATGCCGCCGACGCCGCGCCGCAGATTCAGGAGCGCATCGTCGAGCGGACCGTCGAGCGTGTGGTCGAGAAACCTGCCGCCCGCCGCAAGCTGCCGGACCGCCGCAAGGGCTACATCCAGAAAGCCACGGTGGGCGGTCACAAGGTTTATCTTCACACCGGCGAGTTCGACGATGGCGAACTGGGCGAGATCTTCATCGACATGCACAAGGAAGGCGCGGCCTTCCGCTCGCTGATGAACAATTTCGCCATCGCGATCTCCATCGGCCTGCAATACGGCGTGCCGCTGGAAGAATATGTCGACGCCTTCGTCTATACGCGGTTCGAGCCGGCCGGTCCGGTCGAGGGCAATGACTCGATCCAGCAGGCAACGTCCATTCTGGACTATCTCTTCCGCGAGCTGGGCGTGTCCTATCTGGGCCGCGAGGATCTGGCGGAAGTCTCGCCGGACCGGGCCGATCCGGGCGGTCTGGGCAAGGGCGTCCAGCAGGAAAAGCTCGCCCGGGAAGACGCCGCGAAATTCATCTCGCGCGGTTTCTCGCGCGGCCAGGTGCCGGACAATATCCTGATGTTCGCCAATGCCCCGCGCAAGGCCGCGAGCGGCCGCGGCGACGGGTCCGGCGAAGCCGGGCATTACGAGCTCGAGGACCACACGGTCACGCGGGCCGGCAGTCGTGACATCACGGCCTACTCCGGCGATCCGTGTCCCGAGTGCGGCCATTTCACCGTCGCCGGCGGTGATGGTGAGCCGCGCAATTGCGATGCCTGCGGATGGACGGGCCCGGCCATCGACTGACCCCGTCCGCCGGTATGGCTCTTGCTTCGCGAGAGGCCAGTCGTTCGGAGCGCTCCAGAATGAAACGGATTTGGCTTGCCGTCCTGGCCGTCCTGACCCTCGGGACCGCCGCCCATGCCCAGGATGCCTCGCAGATCGCCCGGGTCCAGTCCGGCCAGTCCTGCCCCGGCTGCAACCTGTTCCAGGCGGACCTGTCCTATCTCGATCTGCCCGGTATCGACGTGTCCGGCAGCCGGCTGCGTCAGGCCAGCCTGGCCCTCGTGACCATGAATGGTGCCCGGTTCGACAACGCGAATCTGTCCGTGGCGAATCTGTTCGGCGGCCGTTTCACCAGCGCCAGTTTCCGCGGTGCAGACCTCAGTCGTGCCAATCTGGTCGGCGCCTATCTGCACAGCGCCGATCTGACCGGCGCCAACCTTGAAGGCGCCAACCTGTCCGGTGCCGAACTGGGCACGGCGCGCGGCCTGACCCAGTCCCAGCTGAACCGGGCGTGCGGTGATGAGTCCACGGAACTGCCGGCCGGCCTGCACATACCGCGCTGCAATTAGACACATCCGGCGCGCGGGAAAGCCGGCGCAAAGGCTGGCCAAGGACAGGCCGGCTTCATACGATATGCGCCGGGGTTACTGTGATTTAAGTCGAACTCACCCTGCGACTGCCGTATCTGAGTGGATATGCGGATACAGACACGCGTCATTTCGGCTTTGCTTGCGGCAACCAGCCTTGCGACGGCTCCCGCTTTCGCAGGTGGAGACGACGATCATCCGCGGCGCGGCCTGACCATTGGCGGCGAGTTCGAGAACTGGGATTTTTCTGACAAGAACCTGGCCGGCGCCGTCTTTATCGGCGCGAACTTCCAGGGCGCATCCTTCGCCGACAGCGAACTGCCCGGCGTCACCATCGTGGAAAGCCGGTTCAACGACACCGACTTCTCCGATGCCGACATGCCGGCCTCCCAGCTCACGGGCGTGACATTCTCGCGCGCCAACCTGTCCGGCGCCCGCTTCCCCGGTGCGCGGATCGAACGGGTGAACTTCTCGGCCGCCGATCTCGAAGACACCGACTTTTCCGCCACCGACATGGTGTTCGTCACCTTTATCGGCTCCCGGCTCAACAGCACGCTCTTCAACGGCGCCCGGCTGCGGCAGGTGAATTTCCTGCGCGCCGAGCTGAACGAGACGAATTTCCGGGCCGCCGAACTGCGCCGCGCGAATTTCGCTGAAGTCACCGGCTCCGAGGTGAGTTTCCGCAATGCCGACCTGACCGGCTCCAGCTTCGAGAATGCCGAACTGGACGAGGTCGATTTCACCGGCGCCAATCTCGCCGGCACGAATTTCTCCTCGGCCCGCATCCGCGAGGCCACCGGCCTGACCAAGGACAGCCTGACCGGCGCCTGCGGCAATGAGGCGACCGAGCTGAATGACGGCCTGCAGCTGCCGGCCTGCAGCGGCAGTGATGAAATGCGCTTCGGCCCCGCCCAGGAATACAGCTATGTGCTGCGCCTGCGGGGCGAATCCGACGCCGAGACCGTGATGGAGCTGCGCGCGCTGGAAAATGCCCGCATCGAGGTGCTGACCCAGATCGGCCAGGCGCTGGAAATCCACGCCGAGGATCTCGACCGGGAGGCCATTCGCGAAGCCACCAACGAGGCGCTGCGCGAGATTGCCCGCGCCGAGCGGGAGCTGCGCGAAATCCAGCGTGACCGCCATATCGAGCGCGCCGAGATCGAGCGTGAGCGCGAGGAAGCGCTGCGCGAACATCGCGCCCTGCAAGACGAGCTGCGTCGCGAAGCCCGCGAGCAGGAACGCGAACTTCGCGAATTGCAGCGCGAGACCGACCGGACCCGCAACACGACGCGGTTCGAGTTCCGGATCGCACCGCCGCCGCCGGAAACACCCCCGCCCCCGCCCGAGCGCTGACACACCGGCGGGGCCCGCCGTCCGGGGCCATACACCATTCGTTTCAGACCGCTTCTTGTGCCGCGCGCCGCACAGCGCTACTCCGGCTGAAACAGTGTTGTCAGCGGCAAGGCCGGGCTCATTTCCAAGGGGGCATTCATGCGTTTATCGACGATCATTCTGGCTGGCGTTTCGGCCAGCGGTGCCGCCATGGCCCAGGTGCCGGATGGCCCGTTTGCAGGCGCGGTAACGGAGACGGCGCCGCAGGCCGAGTATACGCTGACGCTGGAAGCCGGTCAGGTCGTCACGCTGAGCACTGCCTCGATCGAGAATTTCGACACCGTGCTCGCGCTGATCGGCCCGGACGGCAAGCCGGTCGCGCAGAATGATGATTGCGACGGCTCGCTGCAGTCCTGCATCACTTTCATGCCGCCCGACAGCGGCCGCTATACCGCTCGCGTGACGGGCTATGGCGAAGCAACCGGCGCTTTCGAACTCACCGTTGCCGAAGGCGCGAATGTCGGCCTGTCCTACGCCGCAGAGACACTGCGCGAGGAAGTGGTGACGCTGGGCAGCGGCACGAGCGAGGTACGGGCCGAGATCGATCTGGATGCAGACGCCATCTTCGTCGCCTCGACCTATGCCCTCACCGAGACGCTGGACACCACACTCACCCTCCTGGACGCCGACGGGAACATCCTGGCCCAGAATGACGATCGCGGCGATGGTTCGCTGAACGCCCAGATCGTCTACCAGCCTGACCAGGCAGGCCACTTCACCGTGCTGGCCGGCAGTTATGACGGCCAGGGCCAGGGCGATCTCGTCCTCTCCCTCGCGCTGGACCCAAATGCCCAGGTGCCGTTTGACTTTGCCAGTGTGGAAGGCGAGACGATCGCAGAACACACGGGCATGCTCGGCGCCGACAATCGCGAGCAGAGCTATCCCGTCGAGCTGACCGCCGGCCAGACGGTCATGATTGTCGCCGATGCGATGACCGACGATCTGGACACTGTGCTGACGCTGAACGGCCCGGACGGGTTTCCTGTCGCCATGAATGACGATCGCGGCGACGGCACGCTGAACTCGGCCATTGCCTACACCGCGGCGCACAGCGGGACCTATACGCTGGAAATCTCGCGTTATCACGGTTCGGACACGAGCGGCGAATTCCGCATCGTCCTGAGCGCGGTGGACGCGAGCGTGGTCGACACGCTCCAGGCGCTGAACGAGAATGTCGTCACGCTGAGCGGTCCGGAGCTCACGCTGGAAACCGAGGACTTCATCGTCCACTATACGCTGGAAGGCGGAGACGCCTCCTCGGCGCGCTATGCCGAACTGGTAGGCATCGCCCTGCAGGAGTCCTACGAAGCCCAGATCGGGCGGATGGGCTGGGCCGAACCGCTGCGCGACGATAATGGCCGCTACCGCGCCTATGTCGCCCATGTCGACGGAGCGATGGGGTTCACCAAGCCTGTCGAGACCGTGTTCGACAATCCCAACACGCCGGATGTCCGCGAAACCCTGGCGGCCCGGACTGCCTTTGTGATCGACAATGACTTCCTGGGCCTGGGCAAGGAGGCACCGGCGGAAAGCCTGCTGCGCGCCACCGCGACCCATGAATTCAACCATGTGGTCCAGTTCGGCTATGACGCCGAGGAAGGTCTGGACTGGCTCTACGAGGCCACGGCCTCCTGGATCGAGGTCGCGACGATGGGCAGCGACCAGGATGCGACCGACTATGTCGGCACCGATTTCGACACGCCGCATCTGTGCTGGACGACACAGGTCGACGGGCATGACTATGCCCAGTGGACGCTGCTGCAATCCATGGCGGACAGCCATGGCGAGGCGGTGGTCCGGCGCCTGTGGGAAAACAGCGTGACGCTGGACGGGTTCGAAACCGCCTCCGCAACGCTGGCCGAGTACGGCAGCGACATTCCCGCCACGATCCAGCGCTGGAGGGCGCAGAATTATGCCCGGGCCTATGATCTGGCGCCGCTCTTCTCCGGCTCCGTGGCCGTGCGCCATACGCTGGACGAGCCCGGACGCTGGATGTCCAAGGGCGGGCTGGAAGAACTGGGTGCGGACTATCTGGTGGTCGATCTGGACGGCCGTTTCCAGGTCAGCCTCGAGGGCGAGGACGGGCTGGAACTGATCGGCCTGGTCCGCCGCGGCGATGAGGTTGTCGCCATTGCCCTGGGCCGGGCCGGCGTTTTCGATACGACCGGGTTTTCCGATGCGGCCCTGATGGTGTTCAACAGCACCCTGCCCGCCGAGCCCGGGACGTGCAACGGTGTGGGCTATACCATCGAGATCGAGGCATCGACCGGCCGCATGGCCGCGCCGGCCTACCGGTTCGACGCGCCGCATTTCCTGCAGCCGGGCGTCTCCGAAGCCGCGGACAGTGACGAGACCGCCGCGCCCTGATCTGCGGCGCGGCCATCCAGACAGCAAAAGGCCCCCGGAGACATCTCCGGGGGCCTTTTTTTCAGGGCCGCGAGGCCGGGCCTCAGTCTTTCTTGCTGTCCGGCACCACAGTGCGCAGATGAAGCTCGCGCAGCTGCTTCATCTCCACCTCGGCCGGGGCGTTCATCATCAGGTCGCGGGCCTGCTGGTCCTTCGGGAACATCACGACTTCGCGCAGGTTTTCCACGCCGGCCAGCAGCATCACGATGCGGTCCACACCCGGTGCGATACCGGCGTGCGGCGGGGCGCCATAGCGGAAGGCGTTCAGCATGCCGCCGAACTCTTCTTCCACGGTCTCGGCATCGTAGCCGGCAAAACCGAAGGCTTTCAGCATCACGTCGGGACGGTGGTTCCGCACCGCGCCGGACGACAGTTCCACACCATTGCAGACGATGTCGTACTGGAAGGCCTTGAGCTTGAGCAGCGCATCCTGGTCGGAGCCGTCGAACTTCAGGAATTCGTCCGGATCGACCTGCGGCATCGAGAACGGGTTGTGGGAGAAGTCGATCTTCTTGTTCTCCTCGTCCCACTCATACATCGGGAAATCGACGATCCAGCAGAAGCGGAACGTGTCTTTCTCGCACAGATCCAGCTCGGTACCCACCACATCGCGGGCCTTGCCGGCAAAGCTGTAGAAGTCCTTCGGATCGCCGGCCGCAAAGAAGACGGCATCGCCGGCTTCCAGGCCCAGCTCGGCGCGCAGCGCCTCGGTGCGCTCCTCGCCGATATTCTTGGCAATCGGACCGGCACCCACGACGGCACCCTCTTCCTCGCGCCAGAAGATATAGCCCAGCCCCGGCTGGCCTTCCTTCTGCGCCCAGGCATTCATGCGGTCGCAGAAGGCGCGGCTGCCGCCGGTCCTGGCCGGGATCGCCCAGACCTCGACCTTGGGGTTCTTGTCCAGCATGCCGGCGAAGACCTTGAAACCGGAACCGCGGAAGGTGTCCGACACGTCCGACATCCGGATCGGGTTGCGCAGGTCCGGCTTGTCCGAACCATACCAGCGGATCGCATCGAAATACGGGATCTGCACGAAGGGCTCGTCCGGCACGGTGCGGCCGTCGGCGAATTCCTCGAACAGGCCCTTCATCACCGGCTCGATGACGCCGAACACGTCCTCTTGGGTCGCGAAGCTCATTTCCATGTCGAGCTGGTAGAACTCGCCCGGCGCGCGGTCGGCACGGGCGTCCTCGTCACGGAAGCAGGGTGCGATCTGGAAATAGCGGTCAAAGCCGGAGACCATGATCAGCTGCTTGAACTGCTGCGGCGCCTGCGGCAGGGCGTAGAACTTGCCCGGGTGCAGACGCGAGGGCACCAGGAAGTCGCGCGCGCCTTCCGGCGAGGACGCCGTCAGGATCGGCGTCTGGTATTCGGTGAAACCCTCATCGACCATGCGGCGGCGGATCGAGTCGATGATCTTCGAGCGCAGCACGATGCGCTTGTGCAGGCTCTCGCGGCGCAGATCGATATAGCGGTGCTTCAGGCGCACCTCTTCCGACCAGTCCGGCTCGCCGAACACCGGCAGCGGCAATTCCTCGGCCGCCGACTGGATCGACAGATCGGCCAGGCGCACCTCGATCTCGCCGGTCGGCAGGTTGGCATTCACCGTCTCGGCGGAACGGGCGATCACCTCGCCGGTCACCGTGATCACGCTTTCCACGCGCAGACGTTCCAGCGTGGCGAAGTGCGCGCTCTCCGGCTCCAGCACAACCTGGGTCAGCCCGTAATGGTCGCGCAGGTCGATGAAGAGCAGACCGCCATGGTCGCGCTTGCGATGGATCCAGCCGGAAATCCGGGCCGTCTGGCCGACATGGTCCTTGCGCAGCTGGGCGCAGGTATGGGTGCGGTATGCGTGCATGGGTAAAGCGTCCGGAAATCGGTGTTAGACAGGTGCCGCGATGTGCCGGTTTGCAGGGTGAAATGTCAAGCTGCACGGGGGATCGGGCGCAGTTGGGGCGGTGGGTTTCACGCCCGCGGCCGCCCGCGGCCTTGTTTCCTCTTCCCGGTCGAGGTGACGGGTACCAACGCCGATACCTCGACCGCCACACTTACCCCTGAGAGCCCCTTCGCTTTTCCCTGACCCCCGCTTTCGCGGGCGCAGGTCCGGGGGCTACGGGAAGCTCATCTCTCCCCCTTCTCCCCATCCGGGGAGAAGGGGCCTGCAGGGCGGATGAGGGGCGCGCGTCAGCGCCGCAAAGAGTCTTGAGCAGGCCGCTCCGCGGCCGCCCCTCACCTTTGATTCCTCTCCCCGGTCGGGGAGAGGGGGTGCTGAAGCCACCTCCCCCTAAACACCCCTCCGCTTTTCCCGGCTGAAAGCCCGGCGACGGCCGGGCGGAGTGCCAGGATCTACGGGAAACGCGTCGCTTTAAATGATCTTCGGTCGGTCCCGGATCTGCAGCCTGCCTGCGCAGGCCTCCGTCCGGGAAAAATGTGTAGGGTGGAAGACA
>MDTG01094885.1_pt1 | contig 143423 bp, 116 predicted proteins | sample 811421 | NCBI WGS metagenome assembly MDTG01 (sample SAMN05326645, study PRJNA326480) | marine metagenome | isolation source: seawater | place: Pacific Ocean: South East | collected 2011
CGGCGGACTATTCCAGCCGAAAATCACAGATTTTCGTCGTTCAGCCGCGCGCGAAGCGGAGCTTCGCATAAAACGCGCGTCTTCACCCGCCCCTGGGCACCATTCCTTTCTAAGTTTTAAAAAATCCCTTTTTAATGTTTCAGTCGGCAGAATTTCTGACACGGCGGACTATTCCAGCCGAAAATCACAGATTTTCGTCGTTCAGCCGCGCGCGAAGCGGAGCTTCGCATAAAACGCGCGTCGTCACCTCTACAGTGAATATCTCTATTTCCTAGTGATAAGAATAATCAGTTCATACCTATACAAGCGTTTCACTTCTGTGGAGGTGGTCGAAAATATGGCCGGAAAACTATGCCGAATTGCTTTTGGGGACGTATAATTTTTAGACTTATTGATAATAATCCAGCCATTAGCGAAGTGTTTATTCGTGATAGGATGAATACTGTCTAATAGTGAGTGTGCAATTTTCAAGTTTTCTGGGTAGATAGCAAATATGCAGCAACGTGCGGTTCAACAAGGTTTTACATTAATCGAGCTTATTATAGTGATTGTTATCCTCGGTATCCTGGCTGTTGTGGCTGCGCCGCGGTTTTTAGATTTTGGCAGTGATGCGCGAGTTGCGTCAATAAATGCTATTGCCAGTCAGATGAAATCGACGGTATCGCTTGCTCAGGCGAAGGCCAGAGTGACAGGCTTGCGGCCGGTATCGACCAATCCCAATGGTGGCCAAACCGCATATGTAGTTGACTTTGGTTTTGGAACATCGGAAGTTGACTTTCGCAATTTGTGCCCGGAAAGTCAGGCTGAACTCGGCGGCCAAATGGAAATGCTGGACTTCATGCAAAACGGCTTAAACGGCGATATTTCCACACGCGTTGACAATCAGTACACCCTGATTGGTTACACAGTGCCATCTTCTGGCGTACCAACGAATCAAGGCTGTTATGTTATTTACGATTCCTTTGGCACACCCGACTGTACAATTACCGTTGTAACTGACGACTGCTAAACTTGGAGGGCTGGGCTCACTGGTAGCGAAAATTCTCCATGGTTTTCGCTAGTACGGCGTTGTTCGCTTGCAAGTCCAGCGTCACTCTTTGTAAGTCTTCCGCTACTTTTACTTCTTGTGTAGCGGCTTCCTGAACGCTCACCACATCTGACGCTATTTGCTCTGACGTCATGGATTGTTCCTCAGCGGCGGCTGACATGGAATTGGCTTGGTTTTCTAACTGGCTGGCACTGGCTTTCACTTTCTCGGCCGTTACTTCGCCCTGATTGGTTAATTCTAAAGAAGCTCTGGCACCATCAGCGCTTTTGGTAATGCCGCGGATTACATTCAGGCTGACTTGCTGTAGTGAGTCGAGTAGCGAGGAAATCTTATCTGATGAATTGCGGCTGGCGTTGGCCAGCTGTCTGACTTCGTCTGCTACAACCGCGAAGCCTCTGCCGTGCTCTCCGGCTCGCGCTGCCTCTATAGCGGCATTTAACGCTAGCAGGTTAGTTTGATCTGATAGAGAATTAATGGTGTCGAGAATACTGCTGATTTCAGTCAGTTGCTCACCCATGTTTTTAGCTTCCGACTCCATGACTGCCATTTGGTCAGTGAGTGAGGAGATGGAGCTTTGAATAGATTGATTCGCATGCATGGCTTCATCTGCCAGCGAGTCGAGGTTTCTGCTGGCTTCCAGTGTATCAATAGCCGACCGTGCGATTTCTTTACTTGTTTCAGTCATTTGTTCTATTGCGGCAGCAATATTTACGGCGCGCTGTTGGGTCACTTCAGACTCTTCATTAATGGTTGTCACTGAGCGATTTACTTGGTCACCCAGTCGGGTACTGGCTTGAACCGATTGTGCTAAACCCGTAATCAGGTCGCGTATGGCCTGAAGTGTATGATTCATGGCACCGGCGATACTGCCCAGTTCGTTTGCGGAAGGCAGCGACACATCGATTGTTAGATCGCCGTCCCGGGCAACACTGTCTAAATTGCGGGTAAGGCGTACCAGTTGAGAACGCAAAGTATGCAACAGCGTTGTTATCACAATCGCAGCACAAATCAGTGCTATCAACGCAATAACTGCTATCGCAGTTAAATGTAGTTCGGTTGCCGCGGCCTTTTCTTCAGATTGTTGCTGGGCAGTTTGCCAGGTGTCATCAAGCTGGCTTTTTACTTTTCCTATTTGAGACGTAGCTGTGGCAAACCATTCAGATGACGTCGGGAGCTGCGTGAAATCAGGGCTACCAGTTTGTAACGCCTCGTAAACGCTGCGCATTGACTGCATACCAGCAGACTGATTGATTTGCCTGAACTCTGAAAGAGCGTTGTCATTAAGCGCATCTTCTAAGGTGTTACTTAAGTGAGTAATGCCGTCAAAATACATATCCAGCTCAAGTAACGTTTGAGTATTAACAGATTGGCGGGCTAATACACCATTCACTTTTCCTCTGAGTTGGCCAAGGCGTTCTTTTAACCAGGCTAGGGTTAGGGCGTGAGAGATGGTGCCGGATACGTCTCGATTTGATATTCCCAGTAACAGCAGATTGGCGGTATCCAGGGCCACCTTATTTACATAGCTATAGTATGCAAAGGCACGTTTGCCGTTAAGGGCATCCACTTCACTTCTAATCGCGGCTTTTTCCTGAAGTAGCTTAAACAGGCCGTTGAGCTTGCGCTTTACATCAAGTTCATCAGGCCATTCATCATTGGCAAGACGTTGTATGGTAGTGACGGCCAAATCGGCGGCTTCACGCTGTTTATCTACTTTGGCTTTTGCGGCTTCGGTTTTAGCGCCCAGAAAACCCGCTGTTAATCCGCGCTCTACAGCGTGTTGGTGGGCAATTTTTTCAACGGCATCTACCAGGGTTACCAGTCGTCGTTCAATATTAGCGTGACGCAGCTTTTGAATATCGTCGAGTAATACAAATGCGGTAAGGGTGACACAGAATACCCCAAGTAAACCGGTGGCAAGCAGGGTCATTTGTATAATAGTCAGTCGCTTCAACCAGAACATAATCTCTCCGTTTAGTATATAGGTCGAACCGCTGCCTACGCGTTGTAAGTATTACGAAATGAAGTATAGTCAATGTAACAACTTTCGCTAATTTGCAGCGTTAACAAGGGATAAGTGCCATGAAGCGACAAAAAATCGCAGTACTTTTAATGGGTTTGGGTTTAATTGGGTGTTCGAATAAGCAACTTTACCAGGGCGTAATGCAAAACCGACAGCATGCCTGCCAGCAAGAATTACCTCAACAGCAGGAAGCCTGTATGAAGCGCTATGAAACGAGTTACGAAGAGTATGAGCGAGAACGGCTACGGACTATGTCGGGCGAACAATCTGAGCCGTAATGCATGGTTAATTTAGTGCTTTCAGGCGGTTGGCGTAAAAAACGCGTCAAAGGGTGTAATGAGTCCTACCGCCAGTCTAGAACAGTGGCGCACTTCGGCGTTGGACTCGCGCGCTAAACGGCTTGCTCATCATAAAGATGAATATTGCAAAGAGCGGCAACTTCCGACACATATAGTTTTACAGGGGCCGGCCATACCAGGCCCTTCACCATGGTCAGGTTTCTGAGAGTCGGGAAGATATAGATGTCGTCCCAGCCTAGCTGATTATTTCGCGCTGAGGGCAGTGGTAGCTGTGGCATGTCTGCCAGCATGGTATTTACGTCTTTAAGATACGTATCAGAACTAGTAAACGCGTCGTCAAATGAAACGCCCAGCATCTTTTCTTTCTTTTTCTGAAAATATGCCCGGGCACCTTCTGTCTCAAATTCGGGTTGAGTAATCATTACATTTCTCGGGAATAACAAATGATTGATCGCACTACTGAACTGACTGATGAAACCGGTGATCTGGTCGGCCGTCGTTTTGGGCAGAAGTTGCTTTTCTGGAGGGGCCATTGAGAGTATTTTTGCGACGATATCCAGACTTTCGCCCATTGCATGCCCGTCTTCCGTCTGAAGAATAGGCACCATCTTTACACCCACTAAATCCACACAGGTTTTTTCGTCATCATTGAGCAGCAACACCTTCTTGTGAGGGAGTCCGGAGTAATTGGCAACCATGTCAGCGCGAACACAGTAAGGGCAATGAAGGTATTGGTACAGAGTAAACATGAAACAGTCCTGATAAAAAGCCTGCGCCTTTGCTTCACGCTTTACAATGACGTGAGAACCAGGCAGGTATAGTTTGAGACAAAAACACGTGAAAACTATACACTATCGCGTAACGATAAATCTAAACTTGTCATCCGGAAACCTTAACCAACATTCTAATTTTTTCTCAAAGCGGCACTGTGATTACCTTAACTTACGACACTTTTCTCACCTTCTTTGTTGCGACACTCATGATTAGTCTGTCGCCCGGACCGTCTAATTTGTACATCATGGCATGCACGCTGGGCTCCGGTAAACCCGGCGGCACTGCCGCGGCGCTAGGCATGGCTGTTGGGTCTTCCAGCTATGCGATAGGCACCGCATTTGGATTGGCGGCATTAATATTTTATGTGCCGGTATTGTTCACATTGATCAAGGTATTGGGGGCTGCATATTTGATTTTTCTTGGGGTGAGCGCACTCCGTTACGCCAAAGCGCCGCATTTACGCAAGCCCGTGCATGCTTCAACCGGCGCAATAGTAAAACGCAGTTTGTTGGTGGAGCTAAGTAACCCGAAGACAGCCCTTTTCTTTATTGCTTTCTTGCCGCAGTTCACACAAGCCACAGGGGATGTGCTGGTAAACGACTTGCTGGTTCTTGGTCTTATGTTTAGCGCCATCGCTTTGTGTTGTGACTTGCTGGTAGTGCAACTGTCACATCAATTAGGGCTTTGGATGGCAAAGAGTCCGGCCATAGCGGTCAGACAGGAGCAGCTGGTAGGGCTCATTTTTATCGGACTCGGTGTAACCCTGGTGTGGGATGTGTTGTAAGACGCTCGAACAAACCTGTCTGGGTAAGCGCGACCAAGGGAAGAACAGGCAACGCTCACCAATAAGCGCTACTCGCCTTCAACCTCTTCGTAAAGTGCCATTAATTGCTTAGTGACTTTATGGCTGGGCATAAAAAACGGCAGCGGCATGCGTGCCGAATGTGACTCTTTTACTTTCACCGAGCTGCTAAGGCGGGTGTCAAAGAGCGGCAGGCCTTTTTCTTCCAACTCGCCTATGAGTGCTGAAGGCAGTTTTGCCTGAGGGTTGTACTGGTTAATGATCACGCCGGCAAAATCTAACGCCTGATTGTGATCGTCTTTTATCTCCATCACATTGTCCAATAACCGCTCGATAGCCTGGGCTGAGAAATGGTCACAGTCGAAAGGAACCAGAAAGGCATCTGCTGCAATCAGGGCCGCTTTGGAATAAAAATTAAAGTTAGGGGGCGTATCAATATAAATTCGGTCAAAGTCCTTACTTAACGCATCGAGGGTTTCGCGCAACTTGAACATTTTATATCGTGATTCCAGCTCGCGTTCTATGGTTGCCAGAGCCGGGTCGGCGGGCAAAACAAATAAATTGTCAAACGCTGTTGGCTGCACAAATGCGGTAGCTGGCTGGGGCTTACTGAACCAGCCCACAATTTGTTTGAACATATCCGCAACGGTTAGGGTGTCGTCGGAAATATCCACGCCTGCATAATGCGTTGAGTTTCCCTGCGCATCCAGGTCAACTAGCAGCGTTTTAAGGCCTCGACGGGCGCTTTCCGCGGCAAGATTTGTGCTGATGGTAGACTTCCCAACCCCGCCCTTTTGATTAAACACAACCCGTTTCATGTTGCCTGTTCCTTTTGCCGCTCGTCGTAGGTGTTTGATTGTTTTGTAATCAATACAAGCATAAGAGATTCCGATCGAAAAGCAACGGAGTAAATTGTTTTCAAAGTGTTAATTTTATGTAAATTGTGCTAATTTTATAAGACGTGTTACAGCTAGGTGAGACGCGTATGAGCCCAATTCTACGACTAGTATTTGTATGCATTTGTGTAATGGTATCCGGGTGTGCTTCCAGGTCTGCAGTTACTGCCAATCAGGACTTCCCTGTTTACTGGAATAAGTTTCCTGGAGCCCGTTTGATATCGGTGGAATCGCCGGAAGACATCATGCATGTCTCAGATGAGGCGCACGCCTTCATTCAATCTGTTAAAGCAGAGTGGTCAAACGATCCTCGCGATCGGTTAGATAATTTCATTGAAGCCATTTTCCAGCACGGTCAGCAGGGCATCGATTATTTTACTGATGCAAATTATTCGGTGTCCGACACCTTCTTTTTACGTCGTGCCAATTGCTTATCATTAACCCTGATGGCCTATGCGTTGGCAAAGGAAGCGGGTTTTTCAGCATCGCTCAATGTAGTTGAAATTCCCGAATACTGGTCGAGAAAACAAGGCTATAGCATTCTTAATGGCCATATTAATGTCACCATCACCGATGTTCACATGGGGAAAACTATCAATAGCAGGGTCGTCGATTTCGACCGCCGCATGGTGTCGCAAAAATTCGATAGCAAGATCATTCAGCTTAATGATGTTATCGCTATGTACTACAACAACAAAGCGGCTATGGCGATTATTGAGGGGGCGCATGAAGTTGGGTTTGCTTACCTTGCAAAGTCCCTGGAAGTGCAGCCTCTGTTAGATCAAGCGTGGGTAAATCTTGGCGTGTTGTATCGCATGAATAACAAGTATGACGCGGCCGAAGAGTCCTATTTACGTGCGATTCACAACGTCCCTGATGATTTAACGGCAAAAGAAAACCTGGCTGTGCTGTATCGGTATCAAGGCAAGTTTGTGCATGCGGCTGCTTTAGAAGATGAGGTGAGGAGGCAACGGGAGAGTAATCCTTACTATCACTTGATTCTGGGCGATGAGGCCTACGACAGAGGGAAAATTAACGAGGCCCATACGCATTATCGCAGAGCGTATCGTTTAGACAGGCAAAATCACCTTGTTTTGTCTGCGCTGAGTAAAACGGCTTACATGCGAGGTTTGCTCGAAGATGCTGAACAGTATCTGCAGCGAGCAAAAAACCACGCAAGGCAAGATGTTGACCGTGAACGCTACACCGCCAAGCTTGCTGTTTTGTCGGGAATAACCACACTTCAGGATGACTACTAAACGCTATGCGGCTGTGTAGTACGTTGTTATTAACTCTACTGTTTACGCTGAACTGCTATGCCATTGAATCCGAGCAATGGATTACGGATGTGCATTATTTGGCGTCCGATGAGTTAGAGGGGCGCCGCACGGGTACCGTAGGTGCCGAACGGGCACGCGCTTATATTGAGCAGCGCTTTGCCCAGTTGACGCTAACGCCTCTGAAGGGGCTGGAGAGCTTCAGGCAGGCTTTTTCAGAGCCGGGCAGACGGAAAAATCTGGTTCATGGAATAAATGTTGTTAGCGCTTACTCACATGCTGACGCGCCATATATATTGGTTACTGCCCACTATGACCATCTGGGTAGGAAAGGTCGCCGAATTTTCAACGGTGCAGACGATAACGCAAGTGGCGTATCTGCCATGTTGGAACTGGCGTTGCGAACAACAAAGAATAGCATGCAATGCAACGTGATGTTTTTAGCAACAGATGCTGAAGAACATGGGCTGCTGGGGGCAAAGGCCTTTGCCAATACAGGCGTGCTTGAGAGCTACCGCCTGTTCGCTAATCTGAACTTAGATATGTTGTCACAGCCTGGAGGGCGTCATGACCTGTTGGTGAGTGGAGTGAAAAGCCATCCGGCATTCGAAGACCTCACAAGCCAGATTGAAACGGATACCTCTTTACCCATGATCAACACTGATGCGGGCTACCGCGTTGGTCGTTACCCTGTTAAAGGTGATCGCACCAAAGTCAGTGATCATGCCGTGTTTGCTGAGCGCGGCATACCATTTTTATTTCTTGGTGTCGGCAGGCACAATTACTATCACACGCCCAGAGATACGGCGTCCAGAATTAACGAAGGATTTTACGGCCGGGTTGTTGATGCGTCCTGGCGATTTCTGAAGGGGCTGGATGGGTTATGTGGTAAAGAACTGCAGGCCAATCATACTGATTAGCCTGCAGATATAAGGCAGTTTAGATTACGCCTAGCTCACGCAGACGTTCCTGCAAGTAAGATTCTGCAGTATATCGCTCCGACAGCACCACGTCCGGGCGTGGGTGAAGGAACAGTGGAAGCGAAATCCGTGAACGTGTCATATCGGCACCTTCAGGGTTGATCACGCGGTGGATCGTCGATGGATAATATCCGCCGCTGGCTTCTTGCAACATGTCACCAATGTTCACGATCAGCGTACCGAAATCACAAGGTACGTCCATCCAGGAACCGTCCTTACGCTGAACTTGCAAACCGGGTTCGTTAGCTGCTGGTAATACTGTTAGCAAATTAATATCGCCATGTGCAGCAGCGCGGATGGCATCCGGCTCTTCTTCGCCTTTCAGAGGCGGGTAGTGCAGTACGCGTAACAGCGTCTGACCACTGTCTTTGATCATATTTGGCAACGGCTGGCTAAAGTTAGCCTTTACGTCGTCAGGCGCGTGCGCTTCTACCCAGCTCAGTAATTCAGAGGCCAAATTAGTGGCTTTTTCGTAGTAATCCGCAAGCTGAGCTTTTAGATCCGGCGGGCATATACCCCAGGGATAATAGTGAAAGTATTCTTTAATATCTTTCTTAGTGAAGCCTTTGGCAACTTCAGACACAGATTGTGGGAAATAACCATCCTGCGTGCCTTTGTTGTATTCGTACTCAAACTTAGCTTCGCTATCAAAAAACGTCTGCCAGGTTTTATAAATATCGGTAACAACATGTTGCTCGATGGGGTGGTTTTTAAGTACACCAAATCCGGTCTCGTGTAATGATTTGGCAAATAACTCCGCAGCGTTATCTGCCTGGTAATCAACGGCGACTAAATTCATTCTGTCTTCCTATCGTTATTTTTTACAGCCGCATTATAAAACGGCCGGGGAGGGCGGCAATGCCCTCCTGTTGACACAAATCAAGTCTGAGGGTTTTTACAACGACAAGTAAAAACCAGCCAGTGCTGCACTCATCAGGTTAGATAAGGTTGCAGCCAGAACCGCTTTCAGACCGAGTTGCGCAATTTCTTTACGTCGAGTTGGTGCCATAGCACCAATACCGCCCATTAATATGGCGATAGACGATAAATTTGCAAATCCACACAGAGCAAAGGTAATAATGGCCTGGCTCAGTGGCGACAGGGCTTCTTTGGCGTCAATAAAGTCCAGGTATGCAATAAATTCGTTTACGACCAGTTTCTGACCGATAAAGCTACCTGCTGCCTGTGCTTCAGCCCACGGCACGCCAAGTGCCCAGGCCAGAGGCTGCAGAATAAAGCCGAGAATTTGTTGAATGGTAAGTGACTCGATACCAAATAATTCCCCTGCCCAACCAATAACACCGTTCAGCATGGCGATTAAGGCAACAAAGGCCAGCAGCATAGCGCCTACATTTAATGCCAGTTGCAACCCCGACGCAGCGCCGCTTGCAGCAGCATCAAACACGTTGGCGTAGTGGTTTTCCTGTTCCTGGGATTCGGTTAATTCATTATTCGGGGTTTCCGTTTCGGGTTGCATGATTTTGGCCATCAGCAATCCGCCCGGGGCCGCCATAAAACTCGCGGCCAGCAGGTACTTCAATTCTACGCCCATGCCGGCGTATCCGGCCATTACCGAGCCTGCAATTGAAGCAAGGCCACCCACCATAATAGCGAACAGCTCAGAACGGGTCATTGTTGGTATGAAAGGACGAACGACTAACGGCGCTTCGGTTTGACCAACGAAGATGTTTGCCGCGGCTGACATGGACTCAGGGCGGCTGGTATTCAGGGCTTTTTGCAGTGCACCACCAATAATTCGGATGATCCAGCTCATGATTTTCAGGTGATAGAGCACGGCAATTAACGAAGAGAAGAAGATAATGACGGGCAACACGTTAAACGCAAAAATGAAGCCCAGTGATTTGTCGCCAATCGGACCAAATACGAAGTTAATGCCGTCCTGACTGTAATCAATGATGTTTTGAACAAACACGGTTGTTTTAAGCAACAGTTGAATGCCTGGCTCAAAATACAGAATAAAAGCACCAATAATGGCTTGAATGGCAAAAGCACCGCCAACAGTGCGCCAATTTATCGAGCGGCGGTTGCTGGAGAACGCAAAAGCAATGGCTAACAACAGGGCGACGCCCAATAAACTGATCATGTGTATTCCCTTACAGAAGTGCTTGCTGGATGTGAGACTTGATGACATCCAAAGCGATTTGGTTTTTACCGCCTTGAGTTACCACGACGTCGGCCGTGAAGCGGCTGGGCTCAATAAACTGATGATACATAGGCTTCACGGTTGCTTCGTATTGCTTGGCGACGGATTCAATGCTTCTGCCACGCTCTTTAATATCTCGCATCATGCGACGCATCAGACAAATGTCCAATGGTGTATCAATAAAGATTTTTACATCGTATAACGGTAGTAATTCTGGCCGCGCCAGCAACATAATGCCTTCAAGAATAATGACTGGTGCTGGCTGTAAACGCTTGGTTTTTGGCAGTCTGGTGTGGGTTTTGAAACAGTAGTTCGGGTAGTCAATCGGTTCACCATTGCGCAGTGCGCGCAGGTGCGCTTTCAGCAACTCGTGCTCAAACGCATTGGGATGGTCGTAATTGTTCTTTTCGCGCTCTTCCATCGCCAAATGATCTTGCGCGCGATAATAATGATCTTCGCGTAAAATCTGTACCGGACGGCCTTGTTCCGAAAACGCGTTAATGAGATTTTCTGTGAATAATGACTTTCCAGAGCCTGAAGCACCAGAAATAGCAATGATTAAAGGTTGTTGCATTGTAGTTACTGTCGTTTATTAGTAATTGAAAACATGCTGGTTTTTCGGCTACTGCCCAGATGGGGAGTGGGGTGCCAGGACCGGCCAGATTATATTTATGTCAACATAATCGGCTAGTTTACCCTTAATATCGCTGATTCACCACTTTCTGTCGAGCTATAAAAAGCTGACCATTTGTTCAGGTTATCACTGTTCACACAACTTGAAAACTGCTTAATTTAACTGCAGTCAGTTGAGGCTGTATACGATGGTTGTCAAATCAGTAGTAGTGGGACTAGTCGCCAATCACTTCGATTTCATGTGCATAAAGACGTGGAAGCGCGTATGAATGCTGCTTGGAGCGAGAGCCTTCACCCTGTGCGCGTGGCGGGTAGTATTTTGCTTTTTCCTCACTGTACCCTGCAAACACTTCATCCAGTGCAGCGCGAATTTCACTGAGGGTTTTGTCTAAATTCGCATTAAAGTCAGGTCGCTTACGCTTCGTGTGACCAAGATCCATCAGCCTGCCAAACGCTTTGTTTGCCTGATTGGTTAATTCTGGCGGAATATCTTTGTGGTGAAGCAATAATGCGTCGGGGTTATCGATGCAATAATGCAGCAGCGCGGTGTAAAAGCACAATGGTTTGTTTTGAAGTTGCACAGTGACGGCATTAATGCTGTTGCCTATGGTTTTGTCGTTCAAATTGATAACGAGTTTAGGCACGAGCGCGACTTTGGGTTCTTCTATAACAACCGGCTCAGCTTTTGGCGCTCTGCGCGTGGGTCTGATGTTCATCAGCACCGGCACCATGATCGCCGCCGCAAAAAAGGCCAAAGGACTAAACGCCAGGTAGCGGTATAAAGGCAACGACGCGACCTGAATTTGTACTGTTTGTTCAGAGTTTTGCAAGGTAATGGGGGTTAACCTGGCGTTCGCAAAATCAGCGGCGGTGTTATCTGCACTCACCGATTGAATTGAAACCAGGCCAATACCTGTCTCCGGTTCGGCCAGGGCTTTATTCAACCTGTTCAGATAATCCTTCAATGTGTATTGATTGGGTGGAGTATTCAACGTGCTGTTACCCACATCGAGGAACTGTAAATCCAGGCTGATTCTGCTTTGCAGCCTGTCGATGGTTTCATGTTCCGAGTAAAGTCTGGCCGATGCCTGCCCAAGAAATGCCCCTAGCTGAAAGACCAGAAACAGGAAGATAAATAACGCGGCTGCTTTAAACCCGTCTTCTGCGGTTAGGTTATAGGCTCTCATGATGCAGTACAGTCCCCTATCAGCTCGACATCGTGATAGTACTTTCTTGGGTGATTCGCCGAAATATCAGCAATGACCTGTTGTAGAGCACATCGCAAATCCGTGTTACGGGTTTGCATTTTTAAATACCAGCGCATGCCCGGCACACTATTTTCCAGCGACGTAATATAATTGCGGGATAAGATCTCTTCGTCTCCCTTGCCCCAGTAGCTGGAAATAATATCAACTTCGCCTGCCAGCAAGGCGCCTCTTAGCTCCTGATGCGAGTTATAGTAGAACAGCTTTATGTTGCTGTCGTTCAATCCCAACTGCTGCAGAATGGTTTTAGGCACAATGTGGCCGGAGCGGCTGCTGGGGTAGTCGAGAATACCGATGCGTTTTCCCAGCAGGTACTCTTTATTAAGGCGGGGTTTTTCCCTTAATGCAATAAAATAGGCACTGTAGTCGGGATGTGCTGCTATATCGTCATAGTGATAAATCTGGTCGGCACCAAACGCCAGTACTACGTTACTTTTTACCAGTGTAAGTTCCGGTACCCCATGGTTGATATACCGGAATGTGTCAAAGTCATTGCGGCCAATCGTGATATTTACATTACCAAACTGACGCTGAACTACTTTATTGCCACACAATAATGGCAGCGCCATTTCTGCAATGGAACTCTCGGTTAAGTACACATTGAACGCTTCCTTATTACCTGAAAGCGGCGTTTCGCACGAGAGTTGGCTGGCTGTTTGAGGCGGAATTGCCGGTGAAGACTGAAAATTCTGAATAAAACCAACCAGCGCGCAGCATATAAAAATGAGCACGACCAATGTGGTCCTAATTGTTCTATTCAGTCGTATTGGGTGCAAAAGAATTTTCGCTTAGTTTTACTTATTGGACCAATTTGACCAGTTAACGTTATTTATTGCAACAAATAAGTTTACTTTAAAAGATTAATTTACTGTTTTTATTGGGATTTGTATAAATAACTTTGAATTGGCTTAACCGCTGTTTATTCGTTGTGGTTGTGCGAAAAATATACCCGGGCTTGTGAGCAGGGCCGAGGGTTCCTATAAGCTCAGTAAAACTTTGACCGTTTGTTCAGGAAAAAATAAAAATACTAAGCGTTGTCAGTTCATTATGAAATGCAACCGGAACAGATTTGTCATATTGCTGAAACAATAATAATGAACAATCTCGGCCCGATTTACGCTTTTACGGATAACTTAAAATCACTGTCGTTTTACTGACAGTGAGAAAAACAAATTGGCTTTACACGTAGACCGCCGTAACCAACAGTAGTTCCGGAGATGCGGGTAAAGACAGACGCCTAATGAATATATAATGCATGGGAAACACACTAATGATGACAAAATCTAAGTTAAATCGCGTCGCGATAGCGGTAGCGATGTCTGTTGGTTTGTCGACTGCGGCTATGGCGCAGGAGACATCATCAGGTATCACTGGTAGCGTAGTTGGCCCTCAGGGTGCTCCAGCTGCGGGAACAGTAATCACCGTTAAGCACGTTCCAACTGGAAGTGTTAAAACTATCACTGTAAATGCAGACGGTCAGTTCAGCCTGTCTGGTTTGCGTGTTGGTGGTCCATACGAAATCACAATGGACTCTGACAAGTTCGAAGACGCTACTATTACCGACGTATATTTGTCACTCAGCGAGCCTCTGAACCTGAGCAAGTTCCAACTGGCTTCTCAATCAGATGTTGAGCGTATCGAAGTAACAGCTTCTCAAATCGCTTCTATCGCGTTTGGTCAGAAAGGGCCTTCTTCAAACTTCAGCCTTGAAGACCTGCAAAATGCGCCTGCGATTAACCGTGACATCAAAGACCTGGTTCGTGCCGATCCGCGTGTATATATCGATGAAACGTTCTCTGATGGTATCCAGTGTGCTGGTGCATCGCCTCGTTTTAACAGCTTAACGCTGGACGGTATGCGTTTGAACGACAACTTCGGTCTGAACTCAAACGGTTACCCAACTGAAAGTATTCCTTTCTCTTACGATGCAATCGAACAGGTTGCAGTTGAATTAGCGCCTTTCGACGTTGAGTACGGCGGTTTTACGGCGTGTAACATTAATGCTGTAACAAAGTCAGGTAGTAACGAAGTACACGGTTCTGCTTTCTACGATTTCACGTCAGATTCTCTAAAAGGCGATTCAATCGAAGGCAATGACATCGACAACGGTAACTACACTGAAAAACGTTATGGTTTCACCGTCGGTCTTCCACTGATCAGCGATAAGCTTTTCTTATTCGGTGCCTACGAGAAGAAAGAAGGTGTTCGTTTACACGAATATGCAGGTTTATCTCGTGTAACTGAAGCAGACTTAGCAGAAATTGTTAGAATTTCTAAAGAAGTGTATGGTTACGATCCAGGTGGCTTTAAAGGCTCTTCGCCGATCGAAGACGAAAAACTATTGTTGAAAGTTGATTGGAACATCAACGAAGATCATCGTGCAGCATTTACTTATAACTGGAACGACGGATATACAATTTCTGAATCAGATACAGGTACATCTCGTCTTTCTTTCGATGGTCACTTCTACGAGCGTGGTGCAGAAATAGAAACCATTACAGCATCATTGTATTCTGATTGGACGCCTGACTTTTCAACAGAATTGCGTATCGGTAAAACAACTCTTGATAATCGTCAGAATTCTGTTGATGCAGACACTGGTTTCGGTGAAGTGCAAATTAGCGCTGGTAGTACAACTGTTTATTTAGGACCAGATGACTCTAGACAGGCAAACGATCTGAACTGGGATAACCTGACGTTCAAATTTGCAGGTACTTACCTGTTAGGTGATCACACTATTACTGCAGGTATTGAATACGAAGACTTAGATGTATTCAACTTGTTTATGCAGCATCGAATTGGTGAGTACCGCTTCGGTTCAATTGCTAACTTTGAAGCAGGCACGCCTTTCTCAATTGATTATAACAATGCAGCCGGTACCAATGATCCAAATGACGTAGCGGCAAGCTTTAGTTTCCAGACCACTACGTTATATCTACAGGATGATTTCTACGTAAACGATGATCTTACCCTGTTATTAGGTTTGCGATATGACAAGTGGTCATCTGATGATCGCCCGAACTACAACTCTGCATTTGAAGAAGAGTACGGGTTTGCAAACACTGCAAACCTGGACGGGAAAGATTTATGGCAACCGCGCGTAGGCTTTAACTATGTGCTATCTGATGATATGGAACTACACGGTGGTTTCGGCTTGTACTCCGGCGGTAATCCTAACGTTTGGGTATCAAATGCATACTCTAACGACGGTGTTACTCAGGTATTTGCAGATGAGCGAGATATTCCTGGATGGTCTAGCGGCTCAACCAGTATCTTTGACCTTGACAGAGTCGGTGGTGGTGCACCAATCGTAGCTCCTCCTCAGGCTTTGTTTGATTATGTTGCAGATTATCCAACAGACGGTTCTGCTCGATTTGTTGTAGCCATGGACCCGGATTTTGAAATTCCAACTGAGTGGAAATATGCATTGGGCTTAACCTATCTGGCACCCGGTGATTACCTGGTACAAGCGGACATTCTTTATACAGATAAGAAAGACGCAGCTACCTACATCGAGCCGTCACGAGTAGAAGTGGGTACTGGTCCTGATGGACGTCCAGTTTATGAAGGTTCTAATAACACCTTCCTCTTAACTAACGTTAAAGGTGATTCAGGCGATGCAACTACGTTGTCACTGGCAGTGTCAAAAGAGTATGACTTTGGTCTGGATGTAAGTGTTGCTTATGCTTACAACGACTCTACCGACGTTAACCCAATGACCAGCTCTGTAGCAGGTTCTAACTATGCAAACTTTGCAACCAGCGATCCAAACAATCCTGGTGCGGCAACGTCTAACTACAACATCCCGCACCGTTTCACGCTGCGTGTTGGCTACAAGCATGAGTTTATCGACGGCTACGCAACGCGTTTCAACGTATTTGCCTCTGCTAACGAAGGTCGTGGTATGAGCTACACGTTTGGTGATGTACCGCGTCTGGATGATGACGGTGAAATCGAATATGTTGATGTTCTGGATCAGTTCTACGGCGATGACGATACAGGCGGTGGTCGCCACTTATTGTATGTTCCAACCGTTGACGATGCTAAAGTTGTATATGCAGATGGTTTTGATTTAGAAGCATTTAATGCCTTTATTGCTTCAGAAGGCCTGAGCCGTGGCAAGATCGCTGGTCGCAACGCGACTAATGGCGACTGGTGGACAAAAGTTGATGTGCGCATCAGTCAGGAACTGCCAGCTTTTGCTGAAGGTCACCGTGCTTCTGCGTTCTTCGTCATCGAAAACCTGGGCAATCTGCTGAACGATGACTGGGGTGTTCTGAAACAAGGTAACTTTGTTTCTGAGTCTGTTGTCGGTGCTAGCATTAATGACGATGGTCAGTATGTTTATGAGGAATTTTTCGGTGCAGATCAACGAGAAAGCTACTCAACTGCTGCTTCACTGTGGGAAATCCGCGTAGGTATTAACTACCGTTTCTAAGTGATTAGCACTTAACATTAAAAAACCCCGCTTATGCGGGGTTTTTTGTTTTAAGCTTAATTTGGCATGACTGGCAATCGGTCCGTTGTCTGACGCGCTAGAATCAGACGTTTTCGAACAAGTCTTCTACGCGTTGTCGTAAATCTTCAATTTTGGTGACATCCGCAGGCGCGATAAAAATAGTGTCATCACCTGCTATGGTGCCTAATACACCGTCCTTTTTACTCAACGAGTCCAGCAGGCGTGCAATGAGCTGTGCTGCACCAGGGCTGGTTCGAATAATCACCATGACATTGTTATGCACAATATCTAACACCAGCTGTTTCAGCGGGCTTTTGGCCGTAGGCATACCTAATTCGGGTGGTAAGCAATACACCATGTCACCACGCGCGTTGCGGGTTCGTACCGCCCCAAATTTGCTGAGCATGCGCGATATTTTACTTTGGCTGATGTTGCTAAAGCCCTGATGCTTTAATCCGTCGACAATTTCGCCCTGGGAGCCGTAACTTTCGGCTTTCAGAATCTCTTTGAATGCTTTAATGAGTTCTTCTTGTTTTTGACTAGCCATATTCACCTGTCGTTAAATCATTACAATTACTGGCGTCTGAATTATTTTTCGGCTTGCCAGTTAGCTTGGTGTATACTCTTGCAGGCGAATTTGCTTTGCCGCTCATCTGCGCTGTCGCCTGATACAATTTTAACCTTGTATAGTGCCACAACGCGCATGAAATTACAAATAAATTGCATATTTATGCAGTTATTTTGAATATAACTCTGAGATTCACCCAATCTTCTTCCATAAGACCAATAGGTGATTGAGTTTTTTGTCGACATGAATTAGTGTGTCGAGCCGTTATTAAACGTGATTCTTTCCATAGGAGAAATGGTATGAAAGTAGCCGTGTTAGGTGCTGCCGGTGGTATTGGTCAGGCGCTGTCATTATTGTTAAAAACACAATTGCCAGCAGGTTCTGAACTGTCTTTGTACGACGTTGCGCCAGTTGTTCCTGGTGTTGCTGTTGATTTAAGCCACATCCCAACTGCAGTAAAAGTAACCGGTCACGGTAAAGACGACCTGGCGAAAGCACTGACTGGTTGTGACATCGTGCTGATCCCAGCTGGCGTACCTCGTAAGCCTGGTATGGATCGTTCAGACCTGTTTAATATCAATGCTGGTATCGTTAAAGCTTTGGTTGAAGGCATCGCAGACAACTGCCCTGATGCATGTACTTGTATCATCACAAACCCTGTGAACACCACAGTAGCGATTGCCGCTGAAACGCTGAAAGCCAAAGGTGTATACAACAAGAACAAACTGTTCGGTGTGACTACGCTTGACGTTATCCGCGCAGAAACGTTTGTTGCTGACCTGAAAGGTCTTGATCCAGCGAACACGCACGTGCCTGTAATCGGTGGTCACTCTGGTACGACTATTCTGCCTCTGCTGTCTCAGGTGGAAGGCGTTGAATTCTCTGACGACGAAGTTGCTTCACTGACTACACGTATCCAGAACGCGGGTACCGAAGTTGTTGAAGCCAAGGCGGGTGGCGGTTCTGCTACATTGTCTATGGGTCAGGCTGCTGCACGCTTCTGTCTGTCTCTGGTTGCTGCTATGCAAGGTGACAACGTGGTTGAGTACACTTACGTACAAACCGACGACAGCGACGACGCTGCATTCTTCTCTCACCCAGTGCGTTTAGGTGCGAACGGTGTTGAAGAAATCCTGCCTTACGGCGAGCTGAGTGCTTTCGAACAGAAAGCAAAAGACGACATGCTGGAAGGTCTGCGTGGCGATATCAAAATTGGTGTTGAGTTCGTAAACGGTTAATTGCCGACTCGAAATCTTATCCATTAAAAAAGCCGGCGATGCCGGCTTTTTTGTATCTTATGGCCAGGTAAATGGCCTTCGAAACACAGGTTAACCTGTGTTTCGCATACCAATAGCAATACCGCTGATAGCAACCATCATGGCTTTGTCCAGATTCGCGTCGTGCTCATCTTCGTCTAACTGACGAATGCGCGACAGCAGCTCAATCTGCAGGTAATGCAGCGGTTCAAGATAAGCGGCGCGGATATTCATAGACTCACGACCCTGTGGGTCTGACTCCATAATGGTTTCCTGACCGTTAATCTCTAGCAGCAGTGCAATTGCTTCTTTCAGCTCGGCGCGAAGTGCTGCACCAAAGTGCTTAAGCTCTTCAGGTACCAGACGATCATCGTATTCTTCGCTTATCCGAGGGTCGGCTTTCTGGAATACCATGTCCAGCATAGACAAACGCGACTTAAAGAATGGCCAGTTTTCCAGCATTTCTTTCAGTGTTTCTTCGTTTCCTTCTTTGCGAACGGCATCAATGGCACGCATGCTGCCCAACCAGGCTGGCAGTACCAAACGTGTCTGGGCCCAGGCGAATATCCATGGAATAGCACGCAGGCTCTCAATTCCACCGGTAGGCTTACGTTTGGCAGGACGGCTGCCCAAAGGCAGTTTACCCAGTTCCTGTTCCGGCGTTGCTACGCGGAAATACGGCACGAATTCCGGATCCTGACGTACCACGCCACGATAGAAATCGCGGCCCTTAGCCGCCATTGCTTTCATCAGCTCACGCCATTCGTCTTTAGGCGCCGGCGGCGGGAACAACATGGCTTCAATGATTGCGCTGGTATAAATACCCAGGCTGCGCTTGGCTAGCAACGGCATACCAAACTTGTAACGGATCGTCTCACCTTGTTCAGTAACACGGAAGCCACCGTCTAGTGAACCCGGAGGCTGAGAGTGGATAGCAGCGTGAGCCGGTAAGCCACCACGACCGATAGTACCGCCACGACCGTGGAACAGGGTCAGGGTAACGTCGAATTCTTCAGCAAGCGCAACCAGCGCTTCCTGAGACTCGTACTGAGCCCAACCTGCGGCAATGGCACCCGCGTCTTTAGCCGAGTCTGAGTAGCCAATCATGACAAACTGTTTGCCCTGAATATAACCGCGATACCAGTCTACGCTAAGCAATTTGCGCATAACGGTGGGTGAGTTGTTCAGGTCGTCCAGTGTTTCAAACAACGGGGCTACTGGCATGGGCCAGTCCACGCCCATTTCCTGCAACAGCAGTTGCACAGCCATGACGTCAGAGGCTTCGCTTGCCATTGAGATAATGTAAATACCAAAGCCATGGCGACTGTGGTTTGCAATCACCTTACAGGTATCCAGCACTTCCTGAACGTCTTCAGACGGTTGCCATGCGCGTGGGAACAGTGGGCGCTTAGAACTTAATTCACGCAGCAGGAATGCTTGCTTGTCAGCTTCGCTCCATTGACCGTAGTCGCCCAAACCCAGATAACGGGTGAGTTCTGCAAGTACGTCAGCGTGACGCTGTGAGTCCTGACGCACATCCAAACGCAACAGGTGAATGCCGAAGCACTTCACGCGGCGGATGGTGTCCAGCAGCATGCCGTTCGCGGTGGTTTCCAGACCACAATCACACAGTGACTGGTAGCACAGCATTAATGGCTCAAGCAACTCGTCGTTGTCCTGAATCCAGGTGCTTGCGTCGTAGGGACGGCCATTGAAGAAATCAGCAATGCCGTCGCGGGTATCGGCGCAGCGCTTCACCAGCGGGCGAAGGATGGCGCGATACGGCTCTAACTGCTCACCCGCACGTGCTTTTAATTCATCGTTACACAGGTTCATCGACAACTCGACCTGCAAGCGGTCAAGATCGATGGTTAACAACTTGGCTGCGCGGCGGCGAGCCAGCAACAGGACTTCTTCGGTAACCTTTGCAGTAACAAACGGGTTACCGTCACGGTCTCCACCCATCCACGAGCTAAAGTGAATAGGCGCCGCATCAATAGGTAATGCTACGTTGTAGTCTTGCTGCAGACGTTCGTCCAGGTCACGCAGGAACTCGGGAACGGCTTCCCACAGTGAGTTTTCGATTACCGAGAAACCCCAGCGGGCTTCGTCTACCGGCGTAGGACGTACAGAGCGAATTTCTTCTGTGTGCCATGCCTGACTGATCAAATCGGCAATACGCGTTTCCAAACGTTTGCGTTCGGTGTCAGTGAGTTGCTCGTGGTGAATGCTCTTTAAGCAAACCGCCAGCTCTTTATGTTTGTGGATAAGGGTGCGACGGAACACTTCGGTAGGGTGAGCGGTAAGTACCAGATCGATATCCAGTTTTGCTACGGCTTCCTCTACCTCTAAGGCTGACAGCTCAGCTTTGTCCAGGTGTTCAAACAGTGAGTCGATAGATGCTTCAACATCCAGACCTGCATTGTATTCCTGTTCTGCAATATTACCCAAATTCAGGAATTGCGCGAACGCTCTGGCGACTACCAGTAATTCGCTGTCTGACATGGTTTTGAAAGTTTCTTTCAGACTGCTTCCGCAATCTGTGTCACCCTGATACGACGCGCGGCCGTCGAGGCGAATCTTTTCAATTTTCTCTAACCAATCATTGCCCAATTGGGCCTTGATGGTTTCACCCAAAGTCTTTCCCAAATAACGAACAGTGTCTTTTAACTGTGCATCGTAATGTGATTGCATGGTGCCCTCCATATAACAATGCCGATCACATTACTGTTTCCCGGGTCGCTTGTCTAATGACATTTTGCAGTATAGGGCTGTTCCGGGCCTCATTCTGAAGCACTAAATCAAAGGCACGGGCAGGAAAGTTAAGGGTGTGTTACACTATCGGCCCAATTAAAACGAACGTGTTATAATTTTTCAGAATAATTCATGAATTGTTTAAATTTTGCGCGTTTTGTGTAATTTACTTACAGGAGTGACTGTGTCAGATCAATTTAAGACAGTAGAAACCCAAGCGAGCTACGGCATTGGTTTTCAAATGGGTCAGCAACTGCAATCGAATCCTTTTGAAGGCCTGGACCTGGATTCTGTTGTCGCTGGTTTAAAAGACGCGTTTACCGGTCAAGCACCGCAAGTAGACAATGACACCCTGCGCGACGCGTTCGGTGAAATTCATCAGCGTATGCAGGCTGCAAAAGCTGAACAGCATAAAGAGGCGATTGCTGAAGGCGAAAACTTCCTGGCTGAAAACGCCAAGCGCGACGGCGTAGTAACCACTGAGTCTGGTCTGCAGTACGAAGTACTGACTACTGGCGAAGGTGCGAAGCCTACTGCTGACAGCACTGTGCGTACGCATTACCACGGCACCTTAATCAACGGTTCAGTATTCGACAGCTCATACGACCGTGGCCAACCGGCTGAATTTCCGGTAGGTGGCGTAATTAAAGGCTGGACTGAAGCACTACAGATGATGCCTGTTGGCTCAAAGTGGCGTTTATACGTGCCTCACAACCTAGCTTACGGTGAGCAAGGTGCGGGTGGCGCAATTGCCCCGTACAGCACGCTGGTGTTCGATGTTGAGTTGTTAGACATCCTGGGCTAAGCCTGAATGCCAAAGCCTGCCTTTTTAGGCGGGCTTTGTGTTTTTTTACTTCTTCCCGTTGTTATCGGTGCTATCTCCCTCAAACTGGCATCACTGATTCCTGAAAATTCTCCCTCAGACTGACCATAACCCATTGGCAAAGCAGCTAAATAGCTTTAGTCTAGCCGTTTATTAACAAGTTTTTTTCAATTGCTGCGTTTTTATTCGATATGGCTTTCTCTTCTTCAAGACTCCCGTCTGTGATCCAGGCGTTGGATACATTCAGTCGCCGCGTATGTCAGGCGTGCAGTGCGCTGTCGCTGGTTATGGTTGTAGTTATGCTGGTTATTGTGGTGCTCAGGTACGGCTTTCAAATGGGCTGGATCGCGCTGCAGGAGTCAGTGACTTACCTGCATGCCGCCGTCTTCCTGTTGGCTTTAGGCTATACGCTGCAATGCGACGGTCATGTTCGGGTGGACGTATTCTACCGACGGTTCTCCCCGCGTAAGCAAGCAATGGTGAACTTTTGGGGCACGCTGTTGTTGCTAATCCCCGTTTGCGGCTTTTTGCTCTACTATGCGGTGCCTTACGCCGCGGACTCCTGGGCCTTGATGGAGACATCCAAAGAACCGGGTGGTCTGCCGCTGGTATTCGTACTGAAGTCTCTCATTCCATTGGGCATTGGTATTTTGCTGCTGCAAGGTGTGAGCGAACTGTGCCGCAGTTTTCTGAACTGGCGTTATAACACGGAGGTGCAATAACGATGGAGTGGATGGCGTTAGTTCTGTTTGCCTGCGTGTGCGGTGTGTTGTTATTTGGCTATCCGGTTGCACTAACGTTGGCCGGTGTATCCTTGATATTTGCGGGTATTGGTGCCTTGGTTGGCGGGTTTGATGCGTCATATCTTACTGCTATGCCCAATCGGTTATTCGGGATTGTCTCTAACGAGACGCTAATCGCGGTGCCGTTATTTGTGTTCATGGGCGTCATGTTGGAGAAGTCCAAAGTCGCCGAATCCCTGTTAGTCGCCATGGCGGCGCTACTGGGCAAGTATCGCAGTGGCATGGCGGTGTCTGTGGTGTTGGTTGGTATGTTGCTGGCAGCAAGTACCGGTATTGTTGGGGCGACGGTGGTTACCATGGGCTTGTTGTCTTTACCCTCTATGCTCAACCGGGGGTATTCTCCCGCGTTTGCCACCGGTGCTATTTGTGCCACTGGTACCCTTGGCCAAATCATTCCGCCATCTATCGCGCTGATATTATTGGGTGATGTACTCTCCAGTGCTTATCAAAAAGCACAGTTATCGATGGGCATTTTTTCACCGGACTCGGTATCGGTGGGAGATTTATTCGTCGGTGCCTTAGTACCGGGGCTGTTACTGGTGGTGCTGTATCTGATTTACGTCATGGTTGTAGGCGTGAAGTCAGGTAAGTCAGATGATGCCGCTATGAATATCGACGCAACCGCCACCGCGTCCGCTACTGAAGAGCCGGAACAGAGCTTGTTTTCGGCGCTGGTCCCCCCGTTGTTGCTTATTATTGTGGTGTTGGGGTCAATACTGGCAGGGTTTGCAACGCCAACAGAAGCCGCAGGTGTTGGTGCAAGTGGTGCCTTATTATTGGCTGCTTTTAAGAAGCAATTGTCTCTTGCGCAGTTAAAAGTGGTGACCATGGATACTACGCGCATGACTGCCATGGTGTTCATGATCCTAATCGGCGCTTCTGTATTTTCACTGGTGTTCCGTGGATTCGGTGGTGAAGAACTGATTCATGGCTTCTTAACAGAACTGCCCGGCGGCGTGTTTGGGGCCATGCTGGTGGTAATGCTGGTAGTGTTTGCATTGGGCTTTATACTGGACTTCATTGAGATCACGTTTGTGGTAGTGCCCATTGTTGCCCCGGTTTTACTCGCCATGGGTATTGATCCGGTGTGGTTAGGCATTATGCTGGCGCTTAATCTGCAGACTTCGTTTTTAACACCGCCATTTGGCTTCGCGCTGTTTTACCTGCGTGGCGTAGCGCCGCCTACCATACTAACGTCTGATATCTATCGCGGTGTTGTGCCCTTCATCATTATTCAGATTGTGCTATTAATAGGATTAGCCATTTGGCCTGAGCTGGCCACCTGGTTGCCTGAAACGCTCTACAGCTAAGGATACAATAATGAAAAAAATGCTATTGGCAGTAATGGGACTGGGTATGGCTTTAGGCCTGAGTGGTTGCCAGGACAATACTCAATCAAATACAACCGCAGCGCAGGCTGCGCCACAACAAACCTATGAATGGAAACTAGTGACTTCCTGGCCGAAGAATTTTCCCGGCTTAGGACAAGCGCCGGAAACCTTTGCCGAATATGTCAACGAGATGTCAGGCGGCAGATTAACCGTAAAAGTGTTTGGTGCCGGTGAACTGGTACCCGGATTTGAAGTGTTTGATGCTGTTGCCCAGGGTACAGCACAAATGGGCCACGCTGGCGCGTACTACTGGAAAGGTAAAATGCCTGCGGCACCGATTTTTTCAGCGATCCCATTTGGTATGAATGCCCAGGAAATGAACGGTTGGCTGCACTATGGCGGTGGTTTGAAGCTCTGGCAGGATTTGTACAAGCCATTCGGCGTTGTGCCCTTTGCCGGCGGTAACACCGGTGTGCAGATGGCGGGCTGGTTTAAGAAAGAAATCAACAGCCTCGACGATTTTCAGGGCTTAAAAATGCGTATTCCGGGTCTGGGCGGCGAAGTGCTCAAAGCAGTTGGCGGCATTCCGGTAACCCTGACCGGTGGCGAAATATTTACGTCTTTACAAACCGGTGCTATTGACGCGACTGAGTGGGTTGGCCCGTACAATGATTTGGCGTTTGGGTTGTTCCGTGCTGCCGATTATTACTACACCAGTGGCTGGCATGAGCCGGGCACACAGCTGGAATTCCTGGTAAACGAGCAAGCGCTCAACAGCTTACCCGCAGATCTACAGGCTATTGTGAAAGTAGCCATGCGTGCCGCGAATCAGGATATGCTGGATGAGTATACTGCACGAAACAATGCCGCTATGAACAAGTTGGTCAATGAACACGGTGTAACGGTACGTGAGTTACCCCAGGATGTGATTGACGCGCTTCGCGAAGCGTCTGCCCAGGTCATGGCGCAGCAAGCTGAAGCAGACCCAGATTTTAAACGCATCTACGACGCCTACCAGTCTTTCTTCGCTGGCGCGAAAACCTTCCACGGTATGTCAGAACAAGCGTATTACAACAATCGTTAAACTGATTGTGTGATAAGCCGGGTGATAGCTGCTCAGAGTTGTTATCATCCGGTGGTTTATTACAATACGCGCTCAAATTATAAAGGATAGTGTGACTATGGTTATTCAGCCCAAAATACGTGGCTTTATTTGTACAAATGCGCATCCAGTGGGTTGTGCAGCAGTTGTGTCAGAACAAATTGATTATATTCAAGGGCTTGGCGATTTAGGCGACGGGCCTAAAAAGGTACTGGTTCTGGGTTGTTCTACCGGCTACGGACTGGCTTCGCGTATTACTTCGGCGTTTGGCTATGGCGCAGCAACACTGGGCGTCTGTTTTGAAAAGGCCCCGACAGAACGCAAAACCGGCACAGCAGGTTGGTACAATACCGCTGCGTTCCATCATAAAGCGAAAGCGGCAGATCTGTATGCAGAAACCTTAAACGGTGATGCATTCTCTGCAGCTATGAAGCAGGAAGTGATTGACAAAATTAAAGCCGATTTAGGTCAGGTCGACCTGGTAATCTATAGTCTGGCCGCCCCGCGTCGTACTGATCCAGTTACCGGTGAAGTGTATAAGTCTACGCTCAAACCAGTGGGTCAGGCTTACACCACAAAGACTTACGATACCGACAAAGACCTGGTACATGATGTTAGTCTTGAGCCTGCCAACGACGATGAAATCTTCAATACCGTTAAGGTAATGGGCGGCGAAGACTGGGAATTGTGGCTGGACGCATTGTCTGAAGCTGGCGTACTGGCTGAAGGCTGTAAAACGACGGCTTATACCTATATTGGTAAAGAACTGACATGGCCAATTTATGGTCAGGCCACCATTGGTAAAGCGAAGGAAGATTTGGATCGCGCGGCAAGTGCTATCAACGACAAGCTGTCTGCATTAAGTGTTGACGCTCACGTTTCATCGCTGAAGGCGTTGGTTACGCAAGCCAGTTCCGCAATTCCGGTGATGCCACTATACATTTCGCTGTTGTATCGCGTGATGAAAAACGAAGGCACGCACGAAGGCTGTATCGAGCAAATTGCTGGATTATATAAAGATTGTTTGTACGGCTCTGAACCTACGCTGGACGAGCAAAACCGCTATCGCATGGATGGGAAGGAAACCAACGATGATACCCAGGCCGTCATCAAAGGTCTCTGGGACCAGGTTAATCAGGATAACTTCCATGAGTTAAGTGATTACGCGGGCTATCACCATGAGTTTTTACGTCTGTTCGGCTTTGATGTCGCAGGGGTGGATTACGATGCGGACGTTGACCCGCTGGTTAATTGGTAAAACCATTTGATAATTATAATAAGCCGTCGTTATGACGGCTTATTTGTATGATGAATAGATGAATTCTGCTGATTTCGCCTGTTTTTTGACCATTTGGTGGGTTTTGCGACCAAGGTGGTAGGTTGATTGTACAGATTAATCCGATAAAAATAGTGCATAATCTGCGAATTGCGTAGCGCAAGTCGTCAGGATGATGCTAAAATTCCGTAATTAAGTAGAGTGACCTGTCTGTTACTCTCTTTCGCCTTGTTAACGGGCGGCAAAACCATGCGCTAAAAAACAACAATAAAATTGTTAACGCCGGCAAATTCTAACAATAACAATTCAGCTTGATTGCGAAGTAAAAATTAGCTTTGAGGGTTTCTTACGACCTTTATTAGCATAGTAGTGGTGAGCAAAGTACGTTTTTGAATCGTATCTTTTCAATGTGGTGAAAGATGCTGCCTATTCAAAAGGGTATTTCTATTAGAGTAGTGCGATTACGTATGATAAAAATCAAAAAAGGTCTCGACCTCCCTATATCGGGAGCGCCGACACAACAGATCCAGGATGGACTGTCTGTGACGCGTGCTGCCATTTTGGGAGAAGAATATGTGGGTATGCGTCCTACCATGCACGTGCAGGTTGGAGACAAAGTGAAGAAAGGTCAGGTTCTTTTCGAAGATAAGAAAAACCCTGGCGTTAAATTCACTGCTCCGGTTGCGGGTGAAGTGGTAGAAGTAAACCGTGGTGCTAAGCGTGTTCTGCAATCTGTTGTGGTAAAAGCAGAAGGTGATGAAGCGGAAGCTTTCACTGCCATTGCTGCTGATCAGATTGCTGGTAGCAGTCGCGAAACTATCGAGCAGCTGTTGAATGACAGCGGCTTGTGGTCAGCATTACGTACGCGTCCTTTCAGTAAATCACCTGCACTTGGTTCTACGCCAAGTTCAATCTTTGTCACAGCCATTGACACCAACCCATTAGCTGCCGATCCGGCGGTTGTTATCGCAGAACGTCATGACGACTTCGCAAACGGGTTGAAAGCACTAAAAGTGCTGTCTGGCGGCAAAGTGTATGTGTGTAAGAAAGCAGGCAGCGCAGTAACAGCTGGTGACAGCGGTGCAGACGTTGCTGAGTTTGACGGCCCGCACCCAGCAGGGTTGGCCGGTACACACATTCATTACCTCGATCCGGTAGGTGCTAAGAAAACAGTATGGTCTGTAAACTATCAGGACGTGATTGCCATTGGTGCAACGCTTACGTCTGGTCAGTTAGACAACAGCCGTGTTGTTGCCTTAGGCGGCCCTGCTGCTAAGAATCCTCGCCTGGTTCGCACTGTAATTGGTGCTGATTTGGCAGAACTTACCGCTAGTGAAGTGACTGATGGTGAAGTTCGCATCGTGTCTGGTTCAGTACTGAATGGTACGACTGCACAGGGTGTTCACGGTTTCCTTGGACGTTTCCACACTCAGGTTTCGTTGTTGAAAGAAGGCCGTGAAAAGGTACTGTTTGGCTGGATTACTCCAGGTTCTGACAAGCATTCAATCACGCGTGCGTACACTGGTCATTTCAGTGGTAGCAAGCAGTTTGATATGACTACAACTACAAATGGTTCAGAACGTTCAATGGTACCAATTGGTAATTACGAACGCGTTATGCCTCTGGATATCCTTCCCACGCTGTTACTGCGTGATTTGATTTCTGGTGATACTGACAGTGCTCAGACGTTGGGTTGTCTGGAACTGGACGAAGAAGATTTGGCACTGTGCACTTACGTGTGCCCAGGCAAATACACTTACGGTCCGATCCTGCGCAACTGTTTGACCACGATCGAGAAAGAGGGTTAATTCATGGGCTTAAAAGCGTATTTAGAGAAGATCGAACCGAACTTCGAACCAGGTGGTAAATACGAAAAATGGTACGCGCTGTACGAAGCGGCCGCGACCATCTTCTATACCCCGGGTAAAGTCAACAAGGCTGGTACTCACGTTCGTGACAGTATCGACCTGAAACGTATTATGATCATGGTGTGGATGGCAACATTCCCGGCTATGTTCTTTGGTATGTACAACATTGGTTTCCAGGCGCAGGAAGCAATTGCTGCTGGCGCGGGTACCTTACCTGATACCTGGCAGGCTGGCCTGTTCTCGGCATTAGGTGGTGACATCTCAAATGCAGGCACATTAGGCCTGATGTTCTACGGCGCATGCTTCTGGCTGCCAATTTACGCGGTGACGTTCGCCGTAGGTGGCTTCTGGGAAGTATTGTTTGCATCAGTACGTAAGCACGAAGTTAACGAAGGCTTCTTCGTAACATCGGTATTGTTCGCATTGACGTTGCCAGCAACCATCCCATTGTGGCAGGTTGCATTGGGTATCACGTTCGGTGTGGTTATCGCGAAAGAAATCTTTGGTGGTACCGGCCGTAACTTCCTGAACCCGGCACTGTCTGGCCGTGCATTCCTGTACTTTGCTTATCCTGCGCAAATCTCGGGTGACCGCGTTTGGGTAGCCGCTGACGGTTATTCAGGTGCCACGTCTCTGAGCCAGGGCGCAAACGGCGCACTGGATTACAGCAACTCTGACTTGTGGATGAACCACTTCCTGGGTCTTATCCCTGGTTCTGCGGGTGAAGTGTCTGCACTGGCAATTATGCTGGGTGGCCTGTTCATCATCTACATGCGAATCGCCAGCTGGCGCATCGTAGCAGGTGTTGCACTGGGCGTTGCTTTCTTCGCCACACTGTTAAACCTGATTGGTAGTGACACGAACGCAATGTTCGCTATGCCTGCACACTGGCACTTCGTCGTAGGTGGTCTGGCGTTTGGTATGTTCTTTATGGCAACAGACCCAGTGTCTGCGTCATTTACGAACCAGGGCAAATGGGCATATGGTTTCTTTATCGGTTTTATGACCGTACTGATTCGCGTATTGAACCCTGCATTCCCTGAAGGTGTTATGTTGGCAATCCTGTTTGCTAACCTGTGGGCACCCCTGTTCGACTACTTTGTCGCTCAAAGCAATATCAAGCGGAGGATAGCTCGTGTCGGCTAATAAAGAATCATTTGGAAAAACAGTCGGCGTAGTACTGGCGGTTTGTTTAGTCTGTTCAATCATCGTATCAGGTGCGGCTGTAGGCCTGCGTGATATTCAGCAAAGCAATGCAGCGAAAGACAAGATGTCTAACATCCTGCATGCAGCTGGTTTGCTTGAGCAAGCTAAAGGTAATATAGAAGGAACATATAACGAGTTCGTTGAAGCGCGTTATGTAGACCTGGATACCGGTGAGTTTGTTGAAGCACCTTCTGCAAACTACGATATGTACAAAGCTGCAAAAGAAGCTGACACCAGCGTGAAAGTGGAAAACAGCAATGTAGGTTTCCAACGCCGCGCGAAAGTGGCTTCGGTATATCTGGTTTACGAGTCAGCAGCGAAAGAAACCGTTAGCCGCGTTATCCTGCCAGTACACGGCAGTGGCCTTTGGGACCTGATGTACGGCTTCCTGGCCCTTGATGCAGACGGCGAAACAGTTCGCGAACTGATTTACTATCAGCAAAAAGAAACGCCAGGACTGGGTGGTGAAGTACAAAACCCAGCATGGCAGGCAAAATGGGACGGCAAGCAACTTTACAAGAACGGCGACGTAGCCCTTGAAGTGAAGAAAGCAGCTGGTGAAGAAAACCCATATGCGGTTGATGCACTGTCTGGTGCAACGTTAACCAGTAACGGTGTGAACAACACGGTTCAGTACTGGGTTGGCGACAACGGCTTTGGTCCTTTCCTGAAAAAACAAGCCTGGCGTTCGTAAGGGGTTATTATCATGGCTGATTCTAAAGAAATGAAAAAGGTCCTCTTTGGACCCATTCTGGACAGTAACCCAATTGCATTACAAATCCTGGGTATTTGTTCTGCACTGGCAATTACTACAAAACTGGAAACCGCATTAGTAATGTCTCTGGCACTGACCAGCGTTACCGCGTTTTCAAACCTGTTTATTTCGATTATTCGAAACCAGATCCCCAGCAGTGTGCGGATCATCATTCAGATGACCATCATCGCCTCGCTGGTAATTGTTGTTGACCAAATTCTGAAAGCGTACTCGTACGAGATTTCTAAGCAGCTGTCGGTATTCGTTGGTTTGATCATTACCAACTGTATCGTAATGGGCCGTGCAGAAGCATACGCGATGAAGAGTCCACCTCTGATGAGCTTCCTGGACGGTATTGGTAACGGCCTTGGCTACTCTATGGTACTGATTGTGGTTGGTATCATTAAAGAGCTGTTCGGCTTCGGTACTATCCTGGGCTTTGAAATCCTGCCTCTGATTCAAAACGGCGGCTGGTATCAGGCGAATGGTTTGTTAATTCTGCCATTCAGTTCATTCTTCCTGATCGGCGGTCTGATATGGGTAATCCGTACTATCCGTCCGGAACAAGTCGAGCCTAAGGAGTAAGTTGTGGAACATTATTTATCATTATTTGTTCGCTCGATCTTTATCGAGAACATGGCGCTGTCTTTGTTCCTTGGGATGTGTACATTCCTGGCGGTATCTAAGAAAGTAAAAACGGCCATGGGCCTGGGTATTGCCGTAGTGGTAGTACTGGGTATCTCTGTACCGGTTAACCAGGTAATTTACGTGAACATTCTGGCGCCTGGTGCGCTGGCATGGGCAGGTTTCCCTGACGCTGACCTGAGCTTCCTGAACTTCCTGACCTTTATCGGTGTTATTGCAGCACTGGTACAGATCCTGGAAATGAGTCTGGATAAGTTCTTCCCTGCGCTATACAACGCGCTGGGTATCTTCCTGCCACTGATTACCGTTAACTGCGCCATCTTTGGTGGTGTATCGTTTGCAGTACAACGTGAATACAACTTCACAGAGAGTATCGTTTACGGTGTAGGTAGTGGTATGGGCTGGGCACTGGCTATCGTATTGCTTGCGGCGGTACGTGAAAAGCTGAAGTACGCGGACATGCCAGACGGTATTCGCGGCCTGGGCTCTGTGTTCATGATTGCTGGCCTGATGGCACTGGGCTTCCAGTCCTTCACTGGCGTTCAGCTGTAATTAACGCTAAGGAGCAGAATTTATGAATCAAATCGAGATTATTCTTGGCGTTGGAATGTTCATCGTTATCGTTCTTGCGCTGGTATTTATCATCCTGTTCGCAAAATCGAAGCTGGTTCCATCTGGCGACGTGAAGATTCTAATCAATGGCGATCCGGAAAAAGCGATCACTACTGCACCAGGCGGCAAGCTGCTAGGTGCATTAGCCGATGCGGGTATCTTTGTATCTTCAGCCTGTGGTGGCGGTGGTTCTTGTGGCCAGTGTCGTGTAGACGTGAAGACCGGTGGCGGTGAAATCCTGCCTACTGAGCTCGACCACATTACTAAGCGCGAAGCGCGTGAAGGCTGCCGTCTGTCTTGTCAGGTATCTGTTAAGCAAGACATGGAAATCGAGCTGGAAGAAGAAATCTTTGGTATCAAAAAGTGGGATTGTGAAGTTATCTCTAACGATAACAAAGCCACTTTCATCAAAGAGCTTAAGCTTAAAATTCCAAACGGCGAGAGCGTACCGTTCCGAGCGGGTGGATACATCCAGATTGAGGCTCCACCTCACCATGTCAAATACAAAGACTTCGATATTCCTGAAGAGTATCGTGCTGACTGGGAACGCTTTGGCTTCTTCGATATCGAATCTAAGGTAGATGAAGAAACTATCCGTGCTTACTCAATGGCAAATTACCCGGAAGAAGAAGGGATTATTATGCTGAACGTGCGTATCGCTACGCCGCCGCCTAATAACCTGAGCCTGCCGGCTGGTAAAATGTCATCGTACATCTGGAGCCTGAAAGAAGGCGACAAAGCGACTATCTCTGGTCCATTTGGTGAGTTCTTCGCGAAAGAAACTGACGCCGAAATGGTATTCATTGGTGGTGGTGCGGGTATGGCACCGATGCGTTCACACATCTTTGACCAGCTTCGTCGTATTAAGACTGACCGTAAGATCAGCTTCTGGTACGGTGCTCGTTCACTGCGCGAAATGTTCTATGTAGAAGATTTCGATATGCTGGCTAAAGAAAATGACAACTTCGTATGGCACGTTGCACTGTCAGATCCACAACCTGAAGACAACTGGGAAGGTTACACCGGGTTTATCCACAACGTATTGCTGGAAAACTACCTTAAAGACCACCCTGCGCCAGAAGATTGTGAGTTCTACATGTGTGGACCACCTATGATGAACGCGGCCGTTATCAACATGCTGAAAGATTTAGGTGTTGAAGACGAAAACATCCTGTTGGATGACTTCGGCGGCTAAGACACAAGTTCGAAGTATAAAGGGGGCTCTAGGCCCCCTTTTTTACTAAGTTGAAGGGAATATCCCATTGCAGTGCCACTGCAATCAGTAATCCCATGGAGGCAATGTGAGTAAATTTAGGTATGTAGTTGGACTGCTAGTGCTGTTATTGGTGGGCTGTAGCCAGCCTCCGGTAGAAGTAGAGCATATCTATGGTCACACAATGGGCACCACGTACAACGTGAAGTACCCGAAAGTCACCGCGGTTGATAAAGCAAAAGTTAAGCAACTAATAGACGAGCGCTTAATTCACGTAAATAAGCTGATGTCGACCTACGACCCGACGTCAGAATTATCGCGCTTTAATCAGTACCGGTTTGAACAGCCTTTCGCTATCTCGCCGGAAACCCGCAAAGTGGTTCTGGAAGCGATGCGTTTGGGTGAACTCAGCGACGGCGTGCTAGACGTCACTGTTGGACCTCTGGTTAACCTCTGGGGTTTTGGACCCACCATGCGTCCGGAGAGTATTCCTTCTCAACAGGATGTCGATGCGGTGCGTGCCTACACTGGCCTGGATAAATTAACGGTAGTTAAAGACGGATTGGTAAAAGCGCACCCTCAGCTTTATGTAGACTTGTCTACGATTGCAAAAGGCTATGGCGTCGACGTGGTTGCGGAGTTGCTCGAGGAGCAGGGCGTAGAGAGTTATCTGGTCGAGATTGGTGGCGAAATGCGCGTTAAAGGCGACAAAGGCAATGGCTCTGAATGGCTTATCGCCATTGAAAAGCCGGTCTCTGAGGCCCGCGCTGTGCAGAAAATCATATCCATTGGCGACAACGCGATTGCGACGTCGGGTGACTATCGTAACTATTACGAGCAGGATGGGGTGCGTTATTCGCACTTGATCGACCCACGCACCGGCAAGCCTATTCAGCATAACACGGTGTCGGTTACTGTTATTCACCCGTCATCGATGACGGCAGACGGTATGGCGACTGCCTTTAATGTTATGGGGTGGGAAAGTGCCATCGCATTGGCTGAACAAAACGACCTGGCGGTGTTTATTGTTAAACGCGAAGGTGATAGTTTTGTGGAATACAGCAGCCCTGCGTTTGAGTCGCTGGTCACTGTTTACGAAGAGTAAGAAATATGAGTACGTTTATATTAGCGTTTGTGTTTTTTCTGGTCATGGTGGCAGCCATGGCGATTGGCTATTTACTGCAGAAGAAGACCATTTCTGGTAGCTGTGGTGGCCTCGGCGCGCTGGGTATTGATAAAGCCTGTGATTGCCCTGAGCCTTGCGACCGCAAGAAAGCGCGGCAGGAAAGAGAAGCGCAGCGCCAGGAAAAATTAAAGGCTTGGGAAAAAGACCGCATAATTTAATTCGACATTCAGCCAACGGATGACGCGTTCATCCGTTGGTTATTTGTTTTCTGATTGTCTAACCGAAGACAGCGCGGTAGCGATAATGCCTGTAGGTACTGCTATCATGCCTAATCCCACCATTAATACCAGAAACGTAAATAGTTTCCCGCCCAGGGTAATCGGATAGATATCGCCGTAGCCTACCGTAGTCAGGGTCGCAGCCGCCCACCATAAACAGTCGAAAATAGTCGTAAACACCTTTGGCTGTGCCGCGTGTTCAAAGTGATAAATCCCCACAGATGCTAAAAACAGAATAATCAGGCTGGCAATGCTGAACACAACCAATTCTTCTTTAACGGTATATAGCGCCTTACTGAAACGCCGGATAGCGTTGCTGTAGCGTGTAAGCTTTAACAGACGAGCTAATCGCAGCAAACGGAATAAACGAAGTGCCCTGAGATCCACCGCTAGCATTAAGTAAAACGGTAAGATGGCGAGTAGGTCAATGATACCGTAGAAGCTGAATACGAACCCCAGTCGCGGCTTCGCTTTATATAAGCGGGTTAAGTATTCGAGGGTAAATATAATAACAACAACGAATTCAGAACAACGCAAAAACGTTTTAACGGGTGGAGACAGGTTAGGAATAGTTTCCAGTGAAAACGTCAGCACTGAATACAGGATCAGCGTAATAATCACCCAGGTGGGGCCGGGTTTATCCCAAAAGCAATCCTTGCGTTTGTTCATGACACGTCCCTGGTCAGTTAGCGCAGTTATCAGCGAATGAAATCAGGTAGCGCGTACTAACCGCGCTGCCTGGTACATTTTTTACACTACTCCTTTGTGCTCAACGTATCAACCAGCATTAACACTGAACCCAGCATAAACAGGTATACGCCGACCGTGGCATAATTTACCAGTTGGGGTAAAAACAATGTGCTTCCGCATAGAAAACACAGGCTGGCAATGATGAGTGTCTTATTCTTGTTTTGCAGCACGGGCCTACTCCACTTCCGGGGTAAAGTTAAAGCTAACTGCAATGCGGTTCCAGCTGTTAATTTCCAGAATAACCGTAGTGAGTTCAATGAGTGCCTGATTGCTAAACTGCTCCGCCGCCTGAGCGAAAGCATCTGACACATCCGGTTGGGTTGCAATCATGGTTACCGCTTCTGCCCACGCTAACGCGGCTTGTTCCTGTGCGGTAAAACAAGGTGCTTCACGCCACGCAGGCAATACATCGAGACGAGGCTGTGTTTCGCCGTCTGCCCGGGCCTCTGAGGCATGCATGACCTGACAAAAGCCGCAATGATTGAGTTGCGATACCCGAAGTTTAACTAAATGCCGCAGGCGGGCCGGTACGTTATCATTGCTGGTTTTGCCTAGTTCAATCAGGTGCTCCGAAATTCGTGGGCAATGTGCAAAGAGTTCATTAGGGGCTATACGCGCTGTCATTGTTGGTTCCTCATTCTTTAAGTGACTGATGAGGAGGGTAGGCGGTTACTATGTTGAGGTATTGGAAATTTGCGACAACTTTCTGCGCCGGTATTGCGCAGGCGATTCCATGGTTGCCTCGTGAAACAGATTGGTAAAATGGGCCTGGTCATAAAAGCCCGAGAGCACTGCAATGTCGGCCAGTGGTGTTTTGCCACGTAGCAGCAATTCTCTTGCCTTGCGGATGCGATGAAAGCTGAGCATCTGGTTTGGGGTAATGCCCATCAGCGAACGCATGCGCCTTTCCAGTGTTCTGCGCGACATGCCTAATTCTCTGGCGTGCTGTTCGGGCGATACCGTAATACTACAAAGTGCGGCGACCAGCGCTGTGTTGACGGGTTTGTTGCGTTGCATATGACACTGTAGTCTGCTGAGTAACCACTGTTGAATACACATCACCCGTTGTTCAGCAGCGAGTGGAAGCAACGCTTCACACAACGCGGTAATACCTGGCAAGTCATACTCATCAACCTGTTGTGATTGATTCACCGAAGTCAGAAACGCCGGACTCAGCAACACCGGGATCGCACCCGGCTTCAGCCGCACACTGAGATGTTCTGTATCAGATGACCAACGATGCGGTATGGTGTCGGTATTAAAACAGAAGCGGCAAACGACATTACTCCGGGTAAACTCAAACATCAGGCTCGCCCCTGCATCCGGATAGAGCTTTTCTATCGGGCGTGTTGTGTCAGGTTGTAATGGCATACACCAGATACACTGCACATGGTCCGCCAATGCGCTGTGCGGCGCATACCAACTGGGTTGTTGCAGCGAAAGTGACGCAGGCACAATAATACCGAGTGATTCGAGTTCCATATGCAATAGGGCTTAATGATTCAGTAACAATAATACACACAATCACAGAGTGTATATATATCACGCAAACATTATGGCGAACGTTGCTGTCAATTTGGTTTGCTGGATATGTGTACGTATATACAGTATTATGTGCACGTGCTAAATAGCTTCAGGCTGGAATGTCGGTTGTGCGTAAAATTATCCACGTAGATATGGACTGTTTTTATGCCGCAGTGGAGATGCGGGATAACCCGGCGCTGCAAAATGTGCCCATTGCGATTGGTGGCAGCTCTGATCGACGTGGGGTTATTGCCACGTGTAACTACCCAGCCAGGCAGTTCGGCGTGCGTTCCGCTATGGCCTCGGCGTATGCATTGAAACTCTGCCCTGATTTAAAGCTAATACCCGGCAGAATGTCGGTGTATCAGGAAGAGTCTCGTAAAATCAGAGAAATATTTGCTGATTACGCAACCAAGATTGAGCCGTTGTCGTTAGATGAAGCCTATCTGGATGTGACTGACAGCCAGTTGTACAAAGGCAGCGCGACACGTATTGCAGAGGCGATACGTTACCGCATACAGCGTGAATTAAATCTAACCGCGTCCGCGGGTGTTGCGCCTTGTAAGTTTGTCGCCAAGATTGCCAGTGACGAGAATAAACCCAATGGGTTGTGTGTGGTCGCCCCGGACGAACTCGATAGCTTTGTGCGCAGGCTTCCGCTGAAGAAAATTCCGGGTGTAGGGGAAGTGACGCTACAAAAACTGCATCAGCTGGGGTTGTACACCTGTGAAGATGTCAGGCAATACCCTTATGAACAAATTCAAAAGCGCTTTGGTAAGTTCGGGCATATATTGTGGCAAAGGGCACACGGCATCGATGAGCGGGACATACAGACAAATCGGGTACGCAAATCCGTGGGTGTTGAAAGAACCCTCAGTGCCGATATACATTCCGAGGCGGAGTGTCTGGAGGTGGTTGAGTATCTGTACGATACACTGGTGAACCGTCTGGCATTACATCAGAAGAAATACCACGCCAGTAAGCCAATGCTAATAAAGTCCCTTGGGGTAAAACTGAAGTTTCAGGATTTTCAGTTAACCACCGTAGAGCATCGTTATTCTGAAGTGGCTAAGCCGAGTTTTCAGGCGCTGTTAAAAGAGGCATATCAGCGAGCGAGGGACAGAGGTATTCGCTTGGTAGGGTTGCAGGTAGGCTTGGATGAGCCCAAGGACGCCCAGCAATTGCTCCTGCCTTTTGATGATAATTAGCAGAAAGTATAATCTTCTACTAAACTTGCATATTCATGCTTTGGATCAGCTTATTGCATTACAATTTGCATGACTATGCAGAAATGTGACACAGGTGTCACATTTGTATTTTAAAATAAGGAAACAGCGAGACCAAAATACTGAGTTCAGCGTATCACCAGCGATATGACACCATCGACATTCAGGCTTTAACGCTTTTGCCACCCAAAAGGAGACAAAAAATGATAAAACCCGGCGTTTACCAGCATTACAAAGGGAACAATTACGAAGTAATTGGTGTTGCCAACCATTCTGAAGACGAAAGCCAACTGGTGGTCTACCGTCCTATGTATGGCGAAGGCGCATTATGGGTGCGTCCGCTGGAAATGTTTACTGAACAGGTAAAGGTGAATGGTCGTTCTGTAGATCGGTTTCGCTATCTGGGGCATGCAGAGCATCAGGCTGAGAGCAGTATTGCTGTCTAACCGCATTTGCTGATCAAGGAAGTTACGCCCGATATCTTCATTCATGATTGAACCATTTCGCCGCCAGTGACATATTAGTAGCCAAATAAGTCCAGGTAAGGGATGGTTCATGAAACAACTCATAAAATACGGTTTAGCGCTTTCAGCGCTGTTTGCCGCAACGTCATTACACGCAGACGACCGCTTCGCATCTGTTGAAATTAAATCAAATCATCTTGCCGGTTCAGTGCACATGCTGACAGGTGCCGGTGGAAATATTGGCGTCTCGGCGGGCGAAGACGGGGTGCTGATTATTGACGATCAGTTTGCGCCGTTGGCCCCCAAAATCTCTGCGGCGTTGGGGGAATTAGGTAGCGACGCCCCGAGCTACGTTATAAACACGCATTATCACGGCGATCACACCGGCAGCAATGCGTTTTTTCATGACCACAAAGGCGCGACTATATTTGCCCACGACAACGTGCGTGTAAGACTCGCTAACGATGAATCTGTAGCAAAAAGTGCTTTACCGGTAGTGACGTACGAGCAAGGGGTCAAGATCCACTTCAACGGTGAAACCCTCCACGTATTCCATTTGCCCGCCAGTCATACCGATGGTGACAGTGTGGTGTGGTTCGAGCAACCGAACGTACTCCACACCGGTGATTTGTTCTTCAACGGACTGTTTCCGTACATAGATCTAGGGGCGGGTGGTACGGTTGCTGGGTACATCAAATCGGTCGAGGTCTTACTTGGCAAAATTGACGACAACACACAGATTATTCCCGGTCATGGCCCTCTAGCCAGTAAGCAGGATTATCAGGCTGCATTAGATATGATGAAAGCCACTCTGGCTTTTGTGAATGCGCAAAAAGCCAAAGGGATGTCAGTGGATGAGGTGGTTGAAGCCGGTTTACCGGAAAAATGGCAATCCTGGGACTGGAGCTTTATTACCGAAGAGAAGTGGATCCGAACACTTTACTGACGCGGTCACCGCGAATACGAAAATGCCACGCAGTTGCGTGGCATTTTTTTATTTCTCATTCCGTGTATTTAGCTATAGAAACACAGGTAAGCCGTGGTTGTTTCTACTTTCACGTCAAACGATTGATTTGCAGCAACGCGGAACTCAGAGCCGGTTGCGAACGTTTGCCACGCAGACTCTCCTGGCAATTTGACCGTGAGCGCACCTTCTACCACTTTCATTAATTCGTCCTGACTGGTGCCAAACACATAATCACCCGGTAACATTACACCAGAGGTGCAAGGGCCGTTGGCGGATTCAAAGGCAATCGATTTTACGGCATCGTCAAAGTAGCTGTTTACGCTTAATGTCATAGTGGTGTTCCTGTTGAAAAAAGCGCATTGTGCTACAGCCGATGCCGTGACTCCAGCTAATTTTGACGATTCGCGTCGAATACTTTCTCGCCGGCTAGCCAGGTTTGCATGACCTTGGTCTTCCAGATGTCTTGTGGCGCAATACTGAAAATATCCTGATCTACCAGAATAAAATCAGCCCACTTTCCGGGTGTCAGCGTACCCAGCGTATCTTCCATATGTGCGGCATAGGCTGCATCCAGAGTAAACCCTTTGAACGCCTGTTTTACCGAAAGGGCTTGTTCCGGGTACCAGCCTTTAAGCGGTTGATTATTGCGATCCTGACGAGTTACCGCAGCGTGTAAGCCGTAAAAGGGATTTGCCAGCTCCACCGGGAAATCAGAGCCCAATGGCATGGCTATTCCACTGTCTACCAGCGTCTTCCATGCATAAGCGCCAGCCATTCTGGCTTTGCCAATACGCGCTTCTGCCATGTTTTTATCGCTGGTAGCGTGGGTGGGTTGCATCGATGGCAGCACTTTTAATTGCGCAAATCGAGGCAGATCGTTGACGTCAATCACCTGAGCGTGTTCCACCCGGTTTCTAAGCGACTGGCCGCCAACGGTAGCGAATGTTTTTTCAAATTCATCCAGTACCATGCGGTTGGCTTTGTCGCCGATGGCGTGGAAGTTTAACTGAAAACCTGCTCCTAACACTTTTTGAAAGATCTTCGGGAAGTCGTCGGGTTGGGTTAGCAGCAAGCCATGCTGATGCGGGGCATCGCTGTAGGGCTTTAACAGTGCAGCTCCACGGCTACCTAATGCACCATCGCCGTAGGCTTTAACGGAACGAATTGATAAAAAGTCATCGGCGCTGCGGATTCTGCCGGTATCCAGCATGTCATCGAGCTGTGGGTCCGTTGCACTTAACATGGCATAAATACGCACAGGCAGTGTTTGTGCTGCGGCTCGAGCCAGATAGAAGTCATAAACATGATGACCCACTCCCGCGTCGTGCATGGCTGTAATACCCACAGACAGCAAGTGCTCGCCAGCGGCGTTTAACTGAGCCTGATATTGTTTGGTGCTTTCAGTAGGCATCACCCGGGCCACTAAATCCATGGCATTGTCGATAAGCACACCGGTGGGGTTGCCTTGGGCATCGCGAATAATTTGTCCGCCAGCCGGGTCTTTGGTGTCTCGGGTAATACCTGCCAGTCGAAGTGCTTTAGTATTCACCCAGGCTGCATGTCCATCAACACGGCTTAGCCAAACAGGCTTGTTAGCAATGACTTTGTCCAGCGCTTTTGCCGTGGGGAATGCGCGGTCGCTCCACAGCTCCTGGTTCCAGCCCCGGCCCTTAATCCAGTCCTGGTCCATATGCGCAAGGGCATAGTCAGCTACCCATTGGGCAGCCTGGCTCATGCTTTTACTGTCGCGTAAATCGACTTCCAGAAGGTTCCCACCCAGGCCAAGTAAGTGACCGTGTGCATCGATCAGGCCGGGCATCATCACGGCATTCTGCGCATTGATAACAGTGGCTTTGTTGGGGACAGAAGACGGGTCCAGGCTGATCACCTTACCGTGATTAATTAAGATCCGCTTAAAGCGAATTAATTCGCCTTTGTCGTTAAGGGTATAGCCGCGTACATTATCGATGAGCGTGCTGGCGGAGGCCAGGCTCATTGTGACGGTGCATACAAACAGTAGGGTAATAGACACTAATCTGCGCATCGTTAGGTTCTCATATTATTGTTGGAGGTTGGAGTAAGTAATCGGTGTGCCAAATTTTACTCATAGTGGACTGACTGATATTGCCACCTGTGAGGAGCACCATCGCTGTTTGTCCCGGCGGCGTATTCACCGCCCAGGCAGCAACAGCAGCCATGCTCATTGCGCTGGTGGGCTCAACGTGAATTTTTAGCAAGTGTTGGAGCCACTGAGTCCAATAAGCAATTTGTTGTTCGTTGACTTCGTAGAAATCATCCAGTTCCTGCAGGAGAGGGAAGGTATGTTCCCCAACACTGGGGGTTGCAGCACCGTCGGCCAGCGTACTCACCGGGCCGGGCAATGATTCAATTCGGCCTGATTGCAGTGAGCGTGACGCGTCATTGGCTAGTTGAGGTTCTGCCCCAATCACCAGCGCTTCAGGGGCTAGTTCACGCGTGGCCAGCAATGTGCCACCCAATAGGCCACCGCCGCCACAAGGCGCAAATATCGCGTTGACGTCAGGATGGTCCTGCAGGGCTTCCATTGCCGCTGTCCCCTGGCCTGCAATGATCAACGGGTGATTAAAGGGCGGTATCCACACAGTGTCTTTGTCTTCCGCTGCATCTGCCACTGCCCGATCTGCTTCCACGCGGGTAGGGAACAGTTTTAACTCTGCGCCATAGGCTTGTGTAGCCGCTGCCTTGACTGGTGATATTGTTTCTGTGGCGTATATGGTAACCGGAATGCCGGCTTTTGAAGCGGCATACGCCACTGCCTGCGCATGGTTACCTGAACTGTTGGCCACGATGTGTTTCGGGATTTGTCCCGACTCTTGCAATGCGGCTATAAAATTTGTCGCGCCGCGAAGTTTAAATGCCCCGGTGGGTTGCAAACATTCCGCCTTAAACAAAATGCGATGGCCAAACCAGCGATTCAACAAAGAGGATTCCAGTATGGGAGTGCGTTGAACCTTGCCAATTAAGCGTAATGCGGCGTGGTGAATATCTTCATAAGTAGTACCGGATTTGACTTGCGCCACAGAGTTTCCTTTCGATGCTTCGCAGATGACGAGTGATAGACAAAATAGTAACCGTGTCATTGTGTCACTGCTGCATAACAAAGGCGAGTATTACTCAGAAAACGACAAGCAGCGGGTGTAAACGGCGTTAGCCTGATCTGAACTAACATCAACATCGCGTTATCCGCACTTTTTGAGCGTCATTTTTGTTTAATAATCCTATTGTAATGTCGGCAACTGCACGAAGTCTGAGTGTGGAACACTGATGTCTCAACAAGCCCAAAAACGCATATATTTCACGCCGATTATTCTATTTGGCCTGCTCGCTACCTTTTTTATCAGTGTGGGGGCTTACCTGCAGGAGCAGGAGCGCGCTGTAGAACGGAATAAAGCGGAAAACCTGTCGGTTCAGGTAGTAGCGAATCTGCAAACCATGGCCTCAGAGCGACATCAGGCTATGGAGTCTCTGATGCAGAACTGGCCGACTCAGGAACCCAACTACCTGGATTGGTTCAATGTGCAGGCGATTACTTTGTTGAATATACAACGTGGTTACAGCAGCCTGATGTTGGTCGATCAACAAGGCGTAGTGAAATGGCTGGTACGCCCTCAGTATTCGTCAGAGCAATACTGGGATAACCACATCGTTGGTCAGTCATTATCGCTACCCGGCTTTCTTTATCACGCAAATGGCGAGCAGTATTTTAGTCAGTTAGTCAGCAACGATAAGGGGCGCCATTTTCTGCTTTACGGGCGCATGATAAGTCCTCAGGAGCCGCATTTGGGCTATGTGATGGCCAGCTTCGATTTACAGGCATGGTTAGCCATGTCAAATGGCCAGATTGTTGAACAGCACTACCATTTTCTGCTCACAGACACATCATTAAATACCATGACGGTGGGCACAAATGCGCCATCGGAAGACACACTTTTTCCTATACAGAGCGAAGCATTTAACGTACTGGGGCGCGAGTGGCGATTGCAGTTGGCTACACCTGAACCCGCGTACAGAGGTGGGTTACTGGTAACCTTAGTCGGGCTGGTTATGTCTTTGCTGGCCACCATCGTATTGTTTAAATTGCTCAAAAGCGCAATGAACCTGGACCAGAGTCAATTACGCTACAAAACTGCCAGTGAATCGGCGCTGGATGCACTGTTAATTTATAAACAGGAAGGCAACGAATATTATCTGGTGGAAGCCAATAAAATTGCCAATCAGTTGTTTCAGGGCGATGTCTGTCTGTTAAAAGACAAGCCATTGTCCGAACAGCTCAGAACATTCAAGCAAGACCACATTGTGGCGCGTATCGCTGAAGTGGTCGATACCGATGCGCCCTTCGATGATTACATTGAAGTGAAAAGCCGCTTGATTAAACCACAATGGTTAAAAGTGCAGATTGTCCGCGCCGGGCGCGACATAGCTATTACATTGCGCGACGTCACCGAACGCTTCAACGCACAACAGGCCCTGTTAAAGAGCGAGGAAAAATACCGGCGCTTAATCGACGGGTTGTATCGTCACTTTGTTTACACGAAGACGCTTGAGCAGTCTTTTGTGTATGTAAGTAACGGCCTTTATTCTATTCTTGGCGTGCCGGCCGACACTTTTTGTGCGCAGCAATCACGCTACCTTTCTGAGGTGCCCAATGATGCAAGTACAAGGCTGAAAGCAATCCAGTCTGGCGAAAATCCAGCCCCGTACCGTTTAAAATTACGTGCAGATTCAGGTGAAACCAAAGTCATAGAGTTTGCTGATACAGGCGTCTTTGACGAGCGGGGTAAACTTATTGCCATTGAAGGGATTGCTCGGGATGTGACCGAAGAATTTGCCTTGCAGGAAGAAGTCACTTATCAGGCCAGTCATGATCAATTGACCGGCTTGATGAACCGTTATGCCTTTGATCACTACCTGACCAAATTGATTGGTAAGGTCAATGCGGGTGAAGCCAGTGCGGTAATGTGCTTTATTGATATGGACCGATTCAAACTGGTGAACGACAGCTGCGGGCACCCGGCTGGAGACCGACTGCTTAAGGAGGTCGCCAATCTGTTTGCCGAGTTCGTCAATGAAAACGACCTGCTTGCGCGTATTGGTGGTGATGAGTTTTGTATGATATTCCGCAATCTGACGCTGGAGCAGGTGCTCGACAAACTCGACCGGTTGCTACAACACATCGCCGCCTATCGGTTTACCGTTGATGAAAAGGTCTTTTTTGTTGGCGCGAGTATTGGTGTAATTGATATTCAGCAGCCCGGTTGCAGTGCGGCTGATCTGATAAAAGCGGCAGATAACGCTTGCTACAAGGCAAAGTCGATGGGCCGCAACCGCTACTTTGTTTATACACCGACAGAAGAGCAGCAGGCGCTGGATCAGGTGGAAAGCAAGGTGCTGCAGCACTTCCAGATGGCGCTGGAAAACAATGGCTTTGAGCTGTTCTTCCAACCCATTATCGACCTGCAAAACAATAAGCAGCGTACTCAGGGAGAAGTGCTGCTGAGACTGATAGGCGAAGATGGTCAACATATCAGTCCGGGTGTTTTTATCCCTCTGGCCGAGCAGCACGGCGTAATGAACAAAATTGATTGGTGGGTGGTAGACAATACCCTGCGATTCTTGCAGCAAAATACGGCGTTCTGTCGCCAGCTCGACAAAATTGCCATTAATCTGTCGGGCATCACCCTGAGCGATGAAACCCTGCTCAAACAAATAGTGCAACAGATACAGCGCAGTAATGTGCCAACCGAAAAGCTGTGCTTTGAAATTACTGAAACCTCGGCGGTGACGAATCTGACGTCTGCAAAATGGTTTATCGATGAACTGCGCGCGTTGGGCTGTCGCTTTGCGTTAGATGACTTTGGCGCAGGTATGTCGTCCTTTACCTATCTGAAAAACCTGGCAGTGGATTACATTAAAATCGACGGGTCATTTGTGCGTAACATGGTGCGTGACAAAATTGATTATGAAACGGTGAAAGCCATCAACAACATTGCGCAGAGTATGGGCAAACAAACTATTGCAGAGTTCGTTGTTGACGACGCGACACGCGAAGCGCTTGTGGAGCTCGGTATTGACTATGGACAAGGCTACGCATTGGGTTATCCTGAACCTTTAGTCAATCGCTGTAAAACATTACAGTTGGTTAGTTAATATTACTTCACCGCCAGTTAGCAGAGCGGCTGGCAAGTAAGGAGGATTCATGGGATTACTTGATGCATTAATGGGCAACGCCAGTGAAGTCGATGTCGCTGAGGTTCAGGAAGAGCTACAACCAATACTCGGTAATGCTGAAAACGTTGTAAGTGCTTACAAATTGGTAAGAGACCTGATTGTCTTTACCAACCATCGTTTTATGTTCATTGACAAGCAGGGTATGACAGGTCGGAAAGTGGAATATCACTCCGTACCCTACAAAGCCATTACCCAGTTTAAAGTGGAAACGGCAGGCCACTTCGACATGGACGCAGAGCTGCGTATATTCATTTCAGGGCAGTCTGAAGCGTTGAAATTTGAACTGAAAAAAGACACCGCGATTGGTGTGCAGAAGTCACTTGCGAACGCGATGTTCGGTTAATATTCGGTTTCTACATCAAAAAGCCCACTTCATTTGAAGTGGGCTTTTTTGTGTGAGTATGTAGTTGGTTTAGAACACAACGGTGACGACCGCAGAGCAGGTCGACGTGCCTGTTTCACACACCTGGTAGTCATAAACACCGCCGCCTTTTACATTTAAGGCATCAGTGTAAGTCGTGGTGCCACTGACTGTAGCAATGGTGCTGCCATTGCGGTAAATATCCATGGCTGCGCTGCTGTTTACCCAGCTTAAATCGACGCGTTGTGAGCCCTTCACTTTGTAGCCGTTCGCCGTCAGTGTAAGGTCGGTGCCGGTATCACCACCACCGCCATTACCACCGCCACCACCGTTGCCACCAGCACAGCCATTAGCGGTTAGGTATGCATCTGCCGCGGCCGCCTGAACAATACCGTAACCGAAGTATACGTCCTTGCCAGCTGCACCAGCGTCCATCGCTGTGGCTTTTAATGCCTCACGAATCTCAGTACCTGTACAGGTCTCATGGTTTGACCATACCAGCGCAGCCACACCTGAAACGGCAGGGGTTGCCATGGACGTTCCGCTTAGGAAGCCATAATCGCTAGCGCCAACCGTAATGTAAGCTGAGGTAGCAGCAAGAATAGCTGAACGGTCTTCCAGTGCGGCACCGACAGCCGGAATTGAGGTTGCGTTGGTGTCACCTAACGTGCCGTAAAGCATACCGGCTTCGTTATTGATGATCACAGCGCCCACACCACCAGATGCCTCACAATTGGCAACTTTGTCCTGGAACGAAATAACACCGCGGTCAATAACGCACACTTTACCCGCGGCACCAGCATCAGTGCTTTCAGCCGTGCCCATAAAGAACGTGTTACCGCTGGCACTACCGGTGTTTTCCATTGCGCTGGAAGCTAAGCCTGCGCCATCCACGCTCAGACCAGACATGACGGCCGTTCCCGCAGGGACTGTTGAAAGTGTATCTACGCCACCCGCGGTAACCTCAACACAAATTGTTTCGTCGGTTGTCGTGCGCTTTCCTCGACCCGTTGTACAACTTGGGAATTGGGAAAAGTCAGCGATGGCGTTATTCGCATCATTGGCACCAATCATCATGACAGACGAGTAACCAGCAGGGTACATGCGTGACGAGTTACCATCGTTACCCGCTGCAGCAACCACTAAACCACCTGCGGCAGTGAAGTCTTTAAAGGCGTTTTCTTCAGTATTATTTGCCGCGCCTCCGCCTAAGCTCATATTGATAATATTGGCTCCAGCCTGACCACACAATTGTGCCGCCTGGGCCAGATCAGAGGAATAACCCCAACCTTCTGCGTTGAATACCTTGATAATATGCATGTCGACGCCCGGCGCCATACCCACTGCGCCGTAGCTGTTGTCTGCAGCACCAATGGTGCCCGCTACATGAGTACCGTGCTCGCCACCTGCGTTAAACCAATTGCCTGTTCCCGGGTCGTTGTCGCCGGTAATATTTGCCCAGACAAAGTCGGGGTTTGTGCTGTCTAAACCCGAGTCGATCACGCACACTTTCATGCCAGCACTGGCGTTAAAGGCAACCTGATCCGCCTGAGCCTGATACACGGCATAAGGCGTTATTTGCGCTTGCATCGGGCTACCTGCGTCATCGTTAAACAACGCCATTGCGGAGCGCAACGCATCTTCTTCTACCAGTTTTACGTGAGGATTATTAAGCAGTCCTTTGACTTCATCCAGCGATTTACCGGTAAAGGTCGCAGCGATGAAGCCATCTGCGTCAACGTGAACCTGTCCGCCGAGTTGTTTGGTCAGCGCTTTAACAACGCCTTTTGACGGGTTGTCTACCTGAATGATGTATATGTCGTTTGCTGCAACAGCTGAAGCACTCATGGCCAGCAACACGGCTGCCATGGTCGGTCTTAGGGTAGTATTTATCATTTTATACTTCTTCACTTGTGTATTTGATTTGATTGCCGAATTTAATTCGGTCTAATTGATATATGCATATGTTGGGGTAAACCCCTATTGAAGCTATGCAATAAAAATCAGATTGGCAATAAGAAGAAGTAAATAATAGGTATGGAATTACATTCGTTATTAGGGATCAAAAATAATTGCGTGACAGGAAGTCCCTGTCACGCAAAGCATTTTGTTAAAGCTTATTTCACGCCGAAGTGACGATCAAAAAAGTTAGTGATGGTGTGGTATAAGTGAATACCGGTTTGTTTTCCGCGGATACTGTGTTTTTTGCCCGGGTAATCCATGACTTCGAAAGGCTTACCCATATCCTGCAGGTGTTTGTACAGCTTGGTACTGTGCGTAAACAATACGTTGTCATCGGCCATTCCGTGATAAATCAGCAGTGGGCCTTTCAGATCCTGGGCGTAAGGGAATACCGATGAGGCGTCGTAGGCGTCGCTATCCGTATTCGGGTTACCCATGTAACGCTCAGTATAGTGGGTGTCATACAAACGCCAGGTCGTAACAGGTGCACCTGACACACCGGCTTTGAAGTAATCGCCCGCTTTGAACATGCTCATCAGTGTCATGTAGCCACCGTAGCTGTGGCCGTAAACACCAATACGTTCTTTGTCTACGTAGGGCAGGGTATGCAAAAACTTCACGCCGGTAACCTGATCATCTACCTCAACGCTACCCATGGCTTTGTAGATTGGCTCTTCAAACGCTTTGCCGCGGTAGTTAGAGCCACGGTTATCAATACTGAATACCACATAGCCTTTGCTTACCCAATGTTGCATAAGCAAGCCGCGGTTGCCGCCCCACTGGTTGTTGACGACCTGGGCATGTGGACCACCGTACAGGTAAACAATAACAGGGTGCTTGCCTTCCAGCTTGGCTGGCTTGTATAAGCGGTAGTAAAGTTCGACGCCTTCATCGTTGGTAATAGTGCCAAACTCTGGCTTAATCCAATCTTTTACATAAGGTGTCAGCGGGTGGTTGGCATCCAGTTTATTTTCTTCCAGCCAGGTAATTTGCTTGCCCGATGCTTTGTGCAGGCTAACCTGGAAGGGCGTGTTGGCTGTAGATGACATATCAATGTAAATGGAAGCATCGCCGCTAAACGTGATGTGGTGATAGCCTTCACGTGCAGTCAGTTTGCTAACGTCTCCGCCTTTCAGATTGACGCTGTACAGGTGACTTTCAAGAGGCGTGTCCTTGCGGCCGGTAAAATACACTTTACCCGCTTTTTCGTCGACGGCTTCGAGCTGATCAACAACCCACTCACCTTTGGTCAACTGACGCACCAGTGTACCGTCGCTGTTAAACAGATAGAGGTGTTTAAAACCATCGCGTTCAGAGGCCCAGATAAACTGCTTGCCATGGTTGATAAAGGTAAAGTCGTCATGCAGATTCACCCAGGTGTTGGATGACTCGGTAAGTAACACTTCCTGCGAGTGAGTTTTCACATTAACGCTTCGCAGTTCTAATTCTTGCTGCGTGCGGTTCTGCCATTGATAGGTAAAGTGTTCACTGTCTGGCATCCACTTGCCGCGCGCCAGATAAATGTCTTCGTCTTTACCTAAGTCAACCCAGTTACGTTGCTGGGTTTTCAGGTGCTGAATAGCCAGGCGGATTTTGACGTTGGGCGTACCAGCAGAGGGGTACTTTTGCTCAATCATCTTGATTTCATCGGCGTAGATTTCCGAACGGGTAATGATGTCTACCGGCGTTTCATCTACTTCCGTAAAGGCGATGTACTGCTCGTCAGGTGACCACCAGTAGCCGGTCATACGGCCCATTTCTTCCTGGGCTACAAATTCAGCCATACCGTACTTAAGATTGCCGCCACCGTTGGTGGTAATAGCGGTTTCTTCACCACTGGCAATATGTTTTACATACAGGTTCTGATCGCGAATAAAGGAGATGTAGTTTCCTTTCGGCGAGAGCTTGATGTCGGTCTCAAAGGCCTCGGTATTCAGCAGCTGTTTCGCACCTGGCTCGCCGAGTTTGTGGTAGAACACATCGCCGCCCATTGGGAACAGCAAAGCGGTGCCGTCGGCTGACCACTGATAACTAACGATCCCGGTGCCGGACAGTCGCATACGCTCACGGCGGGCTTTTTCTTCGTCTGACAGGGGTTCTTCTCCCGACGACAGTTCGTCAGAGTCGAATAGCAGGCGCGATTCGCCTGACGCAATGTTATATTCCCACAGGTCCAGGCGTTCGTAGTCAGACTGTTTGCCCTGCAGGTAGGTGACGCGTTTGCCGTCAGGGGCCACTTTCAGACTGCGTGGCGAACTACCAGCGAGCGATGGGGATTCATAAATACGTTCAATGGTTAACGTGTCAGCCGTTACCGTATGATTGAGCATAAGGGCTCCAAGTATTAAAGCTTTTTTCATGAATAGGCTACTATCTGTCGTTTGAAATGATCCCAAACAGGGGGATGGCTTCTAATTATAGGTACTTACAACGCGGAAGGATGACACACTTTGAGTTTGATAAAAAGCGCACTTATCTTAGGTGCCAGTGGGTTGGTGGGAAGGCAGTTGTTGCAGCAGCTACTCGATGACCCTCGCTATGCATCCGTTACCTGTCTGGTGCGACGACCGTTGGCAAAGCAACAATACCGTGATCCGCACAACAAGTTGCAACCTGTGGTGATCGACTTTGAAGATCCGGAGTCCTACCAGGGCTATTTTACCGTTGATCATGTGTATTGCTGTTTGGGGACAACGTTAAAGCGTGCTGGCAGCAAGCAGGCGTTCAGAAAGGTCGATTTTGAATATGTACACGTCGCTGCACAATTGGCCCGGGCCCAGCGTGCCAAAGGTTTCGTGTGGATTTCTGCGGTGGGCGCCAATGCCAAAAGTAAGCACTTTTACTTACGGGTGAAAGGCGAATTGGAAAACGCGATTCTGCGCATGCCCCAGTTAGCGCATGCTGCAGCAGTGAGACCCGGCGTATTGATTGGCGAACGAGAAGGGGACGAGCGTATGCTGGAACGCGTGACAGCGAATACCCTGACGTTACTTAAGCCAATAATGGTTGGCCCCCTTAAAAAATACCGTGCTGTGTATCCTGAGCAGGTGGCGCGGGAAATGATAAGACTACAGCCGTTTTCATAGCGTAAGAGGTGGATGTTTCGGTGACCAAACCGGCAGGATTTCAATGTAAGCAGTTTTTTGTTGCGCATGAACAGTGCGCGATGAAAGTCGGCACCGATAGCCTGATATTGGGCAGCATTGCCGAGCCAGTTCACGCCAGGCGTATTCTGGATATTGGCACAGGCAGTGGCTTACTGGCTCTGATGATGGCGCAAAAGTCCGATGCCAACTGCACAGTGGATGCGGTTGAACTTGATGAGCGGGCAGCATTACAAGCGGAGACTAACTTTGCCCAAAGTCCCTGGGCTGAGCGTTTATGTGTTAAGCGAGAGGATATTGCCCGCTTCGAGCCTGACGCGCGTTATGATCTGATCATTTCAAACCCGCCCTATTTTGCCGGGCATGATGACAGAACACGCGCATATGAAACCATGGACGAGCAGAGAAAGCTCGCACGCCTAGAGCATGGCTTGCGTATTGAGGATTTCTTCAGGCACTGCGCCAGGTTACTAGCTGGCGAGGGAAGCGTTTATTGCGTCTATCCTCATCAACGGCACAATGATGTGGCTACTGCCGCAAATGATGCCGGGTTATTCGTTGATCAGCGCTGGGATGTTCACAATAAGGCAGACAGTTTGCCAAAGGTCAGTGTCTATCGATTGTCTGCCATGGCCTCTGTTACACAGATACACTCGCTAACGATAAGAAACGAAGACAACAGCTACAGCGATGAGTTTAAGACTTTGTGTCAGGCGTTTTATCTGAATTTCTGACAGGCACAAAAAAAGCGCGATAAACGCGCTTTTTTCAAATCAATTCTGGTTTAAGACTTAACCAGTACAGATACCTTGTTGATACCCGCTTCTTTTGCCTGGTTCATTACCTCAACCACAACACCGTGTTCAGTGTTCTCGTGGGCCTGGATAGCCGCAGAGTCAGTTGGGTTTTCAGCCAGATAAGTCTGAATGTTTGCGATAACGCGACGGATGTCAACTTCGCGGCCATTCATGATAATGGTACCCATCTCGTCGATGCGAATAGACAGCGACTTAGAAGGATTGTTTGACTGATTTTTGTTCTCAGGACGATTTACATCTAACCCTTTCTCTTTAACGAAAGACGTGGTTACGATGAAGAAAATCAACATGATGAACACGATGTCCAACATGGGAGTCATGTCGACCTGTGCTTCATCATCACCGGATGTATGCTTTTTTCTTTTCATTTGGTTTTCTAATCTCTAACACTTGTGCGCCTAGTATACTGTTTGTAACAAAAAACTGTAGTGATTTGTACAAAGAAATTACCAAGGTGCGATGGATTTAATGCATTTGTCGATAACTTTCGTTAGAAAACGACACTATTTAGCAGACAGCGCCATACCAAGTTGGTAAAAGTAAACCCTGAAGGCATCGTTTAGCTGTGATCTCAAGGTACCATGAGGATAAATGCCAAGTCTAGCCTCAGCCGACATTTTTGTGCCCTGAACCAGGAAGGCATTTTTGATGGTTTGGTCCTGAATACAGGCTTCAAATGCACGCGCTGCAAGCTCTTGGGGAGTTGCAAAATAGAAGCATTTCAATGCTTTATCAGCTTCGACTGAACGCAATACATACTCGTTGGGTGAATGGCCGTCGGCCGACAGAAACAAGATCTGAAAACAGGCTGCAAGCTTGTGATTTAGCGGGTGATCCACCAGATCCGCGTCGTCCAGCCAGCCCTGAGAAGCAAACGCAGTGGGATGAGGTCTTACCAGAAATTTTTGGCTGATATAATGGTCAAACGCATGGAACCATTCATGGGCAAGGGCGCCGCCGCCCGCGTTTTTCGCCAGCGCCAGCTGACGTTTAGCCGGATGATAATGCGCGTTGGCGTTTTTTTGACCGCCGGTGCCAAAGGCCAGCGACAGCGATCCGTTCAGTGACACCACCTGTTCGTTGATCTGTAAAATATCGATCAGATCGTACAGTGCATCAAAAAACAGGTTGGCCGCGATCTGTTGTTCTTTTGCTGTCACCCAGCGACCAATAGTGATGGACTGGAAGCCAAACATCCGGCGGATGTCGTGAAAGCTGACATCCGCGCCATCCCGATGACTTTGGCCATTGCGATAATAGTGCTGGTGTAAACGTCCGGGTGGGGTGTTAGAGCTCACTGAGTTCAGTTACGAGTTGTTCACACCAACGTGCAATGCGTTCGTCGGTGAGTTGAAACTGGTTTTCGTCATCCAGTGACAGGCCCACAAATTTACTGTCGTTCTCGATAAGCGCTTTGGATTTAGCAAATTCGTATCCTTCATTCGCCGTGTAGCCAATGAACTGACAACCTGAAGGGGCAATCGCATCGTGTAGCATGCCCAGCGCGTCCTGGAACCAGTCGGCATAGCCGTACTGGTCACCCAAACCAAATAACGCAATGACTTTGCCACTTAGCGGGAGCTGATGTACCTCATCCCAACTGGATTCCCAGTCTTCCTGCAATTCGCCGAAATCCCAGGTGGAGATACCCAGAATTAAAATATCGTACTGGGCGGTTTGACTGAGTGACACATCCTTGATGTTGTGTAAATCCACAACCTGCTCATCAAACATGTTGTTTAACTGTGCCTGAATTTTTTCTGCGGCCATTTCGGTGTAGCAGGTGGTGGAACCGTAAAACAGGCCAATTTTCAGTGCGGGATCACTCATTGCGTTGCATTGCCTCGCTGGTTAGTTATCGACATCGGACTCAGGCGGGAATTCTACCGTTTCTCCGTCACTACACAATGCTAAACAACGTACTTCCTCGCAATCTGGATCGATCAATAGCTGTCCAATGGCAGCACGATTCAGTAGCGCCTGGTTTGGCGCGCAGTCTGGGTGGCGGTCGTGGACCGACATATTGCGCCGACGGGTGAAGATATTCAGCGGTGAACGGGCACTGTAAAACCATTGGTTCAGCGTGTCCAGACAGCGGATAAGCGTATTCGGAAAGGTATTTTTAATGCCGCTGCAGGTGAACTGTGTGATTTTGGGGCTGTTACGGCGAAACCGCAGTCGCACGTCGTACACAAACGAATAGTGCACATCACCAGACAAAATAATAAAGTGCGGCGGTGTTTTGTAGTGTCGGAAGATATTCAGGATCACGCTGGCGGTGCCCTTATGCGCCATCCAGTTTTCGGCATCTACGGTTAACGCTTTGCCGGCCAGGGTAAACAGCTTCTGAATAACCTCGATAAACTTAACCCCATATATGGGTGCGGCTGACACCACAATCACGGCGTCTTTACCGAACGTTTGTTGCTGAAATTCACACAGGGCTTCCCAGTCCATCAAGCCCGAGGGTTTGTTCAGGCTGGATTCACTGCGCCAGCGACGGGTACGGGTATCCAAAACCTGCACGGGCGGCTGGGTGTCTAAGCCGTAATGCCATTCTTCCCAGTCAAATAACGCATCGATGAAGTCTTCATGCTTTGTTAGTCCGTCGGGAGTAAAACTCTCTGAGGCCAACTGGTATATTGACTCAAACTTCTCCGGTGAATTGCCCCAACCCTGACACAACCAATAACCCGCGAGCGCGTTACCTACCATTCGGCGCGACAACGGATGTCCGTAGACTTCCTGTTCCCAGCCCCGGGTCAGGTTCCAGTCATCGGTCACATCGTGGTCGTCGAAAATCATGTAGTTTGGAATATGCGCGAATGCGCGGCGAACCTGGGTTAACTGGCTGGCAAAGGCTTCTATTATGCCAAGTTCCTGTTCAAACTTGCTGCGAAATGCAGGAGGCACTTCTTCTGCATTAAACGCAATATCTTCCCAAGGTGAATCGGACCACACCAACAGGTACATGGCCAACACTTCCGCGAGGCCAATCAAGTGGTTTTGGGCGTTCACCGAGGTAAATACCGGTTTCTTTTTCGCGCCAAAAAAGAGCTTGGAGAGTGTGGTATTCGTAGCAACCTGCGGCAGTATTTGTTGCCGGTGATAATAGCAATAGGGGTGCCCAATCAAGTCTTCGGTATTGGGGATGATAGCTTGCTCTAGATTTTCGTGAAACAAACCGTAGTTGCTAACCGTTTGCAACACCGCTTGCAGCATGGGACCGGCCACGTCGTCGGCGTATATCTGGTCGCCGGTCATGATTATCATGTCGGGGCGTTTTTGTTCGCCCGCTAATTCCTGAGCTATGAGTCCATCCACTCGAAGCAAACTGTCATTGTCCTGATGATGCGGTTTGCGACAGGAGCCATGGAGCACATTCGACAGCGTTTCCGGCACCCAAAAGTTGAGTGCACTTTGTCCGGGATACAGTAAAGTCGACAGCGTGCGTTGCCAGTCTGTCTGCTGTTCAGCTGCGGCAAACTGGAGTTCATATTCAACACGCTGTGCGGTATCCAGCGGTTGTTCTGGCAGAAATGTCAGCAGGTTGACGAAGGCGTGCTCACCAACCTGAATATGTTCATGTGTTGTATTTCCGGCACAGGATTGTTGGCCGACTTTCACCGTGATGTCAGGGGCTACCGACTCTGAGGTAACCAGCCAAATCGTAAAGGCCTCACGGGTGGTGTGTCTGATCATCGGACCGGCAATGACCAACGGACGAGAAACAGAAATAACCAACACTCCTTAGAATGAAAACATGAATATGACTAATTGCGACGGCGACATACGTGCTACGGAAAGTATACGGGCTCTGCTGAGTGTGGTCACGTACGTTTGACTTGCTGTACGTTAGGTTCAACAGCCTTGACCCACCGCTTTCCATCGGCGAGGATACTGCCATTATCAACCCTATGATTGGGAAAGAAAAGATGAAATCTACATGGTTGTTGGCGGGTGTAGCACTCAGTGTGCTGGTGGCCTGCAGTGAAGCGCCGGCCGAAGCGCCAACTGAAGCCTCAATGCCAGAGGCGCCGAAGGCGGATCCTGTATTAGCCGGTAAATGGATTATGGAAGCCGACGGCGGCGTGATGCTAGACCCCCAAACGTCAGGGTTAACGCATCGTAACGGAAAGCTTTACAGTATTTCCGACGGCAGTGCGCTTAAGTCTCAACGCCTGCAAATTCACGAAATTGACCCTGCGAGTGCCACGTTATCACCAAAGGTTGATGCTATGTCGATGGCGGGCCGCGTGCGTCGCAGTTGTTTTGCTCAGTACTTGTCAGACGAACCGGACCTCGAAGCACTGGTCGCAGACCCGAATGACGACAATGTGTTTTACACCGTAACGGAAGATGCCACCCGCACAGGCGCGCTGTCCGATAACTGCCAGAAGCGCTTTGAAAATACCGGCTCGACCGACTATCCCACGCTGTTGGTCAGAGTGGAGGCGACTAGCGAGGGCCGCTACCGCATGACCCATGTCCGTCCGCTGCAATTCCCGCTTGAGTTTGCCGTTGGGGACTTTCCGAATGACGGCATCGAAGGCATGGCATTGAGTCAAGATGGCACCTTGTATCTGGGCCTGGAACGCGACAATGCCGGCAATCCGCGGATATTTACCGTGCAGTTAAATGATGAGTTCTGGCAACAAACTGATTTTGCGGTAGTGGCAGACCCAGCGCTGGCGGTTCCTACCTTTGACAGCGGCAGACATCCCATTAACGGACTCGAGTACTATTCGCCCGCCGAAGGAAAAGGCTTCTTGCTAGCAGCGGCGAGAAACGACAACGAACTCTGGGTTATTGACACGACTGGCGCATTGCCGACGAAGAAGATCAGCCTGCAATTCAGTGCGCCTTCTGGTGATCCGGTAAACTGTGCAGAGCAGGAAATCATGGACAACGCGTCTATTGAAGGACTGGCAGTGATTGGTGATACGCTGTGGCTGGTGAATGACCCATGGAAAGTTAATTACATGAAAAACCTGCAATGTGAAGCTAACCGCGCGCGTTACGAGGGCATGGCACCGTTGCTGTTTAATATGCCCATCGACGACGCCTGGTTTAAGTAGGGGGGACCTGATTTAGCCAGGTTTGAATAGTAAGCGCAGGAGGCATCTTGCCAACCTGCGTTGCCTGCTTATACTGCAATTTTTCGCGTCGAACCTGACACTGAGACCGATGCGCCGGGTTCGTCTGTCAGGGCCACTGTAATGACAGACGGTGCGCCCATGTCTTCACCCTGATACAGCGTAATCTTGCCGCCATGTGGCCATTGCTTATCGCGAAGGTAGCCTGCGAAGGCTGCTGATGCTGCGCCTGTGGCAGGGTCTTCAAGTACACCACCCGATGCAAACGCATTACGGGAATGAAACGTCTGCGCATCTTCGATGTACACCAGCATAATAGTCACCAGGCCGTGGCGATTCATGAGTTCGCGACCGGCGTCCAGATCGTAATGCATGGCAGACAAGGTATCGCGTCGTTGCAGGGGTAATACGATGTGATCGGCACCGCCGTGAATTTTTGCTGGTGGCAGCTGTTCATCCAAATCTGTGACTTGCAGGCCTAGCAACGCCAACGTCTCGCTGAGTTCTTTTTCAGACAGCGCTCTACTGTAGGTTTGCGGCGATGTGAGTTCGGCCGCAATACCTGCTTCGGTTTGCGATGCGGTGACTTCAATATCCGCCTGATTAATTTTCAGCGAATAGGTACTTAAGCCATAGGTTTCACCCAGTACCGAGCCCAGTGCAACCGTGGCGTGGCCGCAAAACGGCACTTCGGATTCGGGTGAAAAATAGCGTACCCGCCAGTGTTTTCGGTCGGCCGACAAAGGGTATGCAAAGGCGGTTTCCGAATACCCTACTTCTGCTGCAATGCGCGCCATATCCTTGTCACTCAGAGGCTCAGTCAGCAATGCTACGCCAGCGGGGTTACCACCTTGTTCACCGCGGCTAAACGCGGCTACACGTTGTAAATTCATATGTTATGTCTCCAAAAAAATAACAAGCCGTCATGACGTTATGCAAAGGGTTGAGTGAATATTCATTACATAGTGTAGCAAGGCGAATGCGCTGGATTCACTGTGATTTTGCGGGCTAATCCACTATATTGCTTTTGATATAGCAGTAAATTAGTACTTTTACTTTTCATGCTCAACAAGGTCAGGAGCACGATGACATGAAGACAATCGATCACCTCGATCGCGCTATTCTTGAGCACTTAAATTTGGATGCGAGACAGAGCTTCGCCGATATTGGAAAGCAGGTGGGTATATCCGGCCCGGCAGTAGGTGAACGTGTGCGACGTTTAAAAGACAATGGTGTTATCGACGGATTTGGCGTCGGAATCAATTTGCGTGCGTTGGGTTACACCTTGCAGGCGCTGGTGCGAATTAAGCCCCGCAGTGGCGAACTTCACAAAGTCGAAAAGCTGATAGCACAGCAACCGCGGTTTATGAGCTGTGAGCGGGTAACCGGGGATGATTGCTTTGTGGCAAAGCTTGCCCTCACCGATGTGGCAGAGTTAGATGACGTGCTGCTACCGCTGCACGATTGTGCAGAAACCCATACCTCGATTATTAAATCTCACGTTATAGAGCCGCGGTTACCACCGCTTATTCCAGATTAAATCAACAACAACAGGATAAGGAACGCCAATGAAATTATTACTCCGGTCTTTGCTATTCATGACCTTGTTACCGCTAGAGTTCGCGCTGGCTGATGATGAAGCATCGGGTAACGTCATTACCTACCCATCTCGTTGCGGTATTCCTGAGCGTACAAAAGAAGAAAATCTGGCTAGCTCGGTTGAGAAGCGTCTGGTCTCCACCGGTGCACCCCGTTATCCCGCTAAAGCAGCACGAGACGGTATTGAAGGGTATGCCGTGCTTGAATATGACCTGTCCGCCGAAGGTAAACCCGTCAACATCAATGTGATTGAAGTCTCGCCATCGGATATTTTTGTGGTGACGTCGGTACAGGCGCTATCAAAGTGGCAATATACGCCCGGAAAAAGTACCTGCCATGTAGTCAGATTGGATTATCAGTTCGAGTAACGCGTAGTTGCCCCCGGTATGTCGGGGGCTAATTATTTTTAACGCAGACGCTGAGCAAAGGTCTTTTTAAACTTCGCCAGTTTCGGTGCCACCACCATGGCACAATACTGGTTTTGCGGGTTGTTTTTAAAGTAAGACTGATGATAGTCCTCTGCCGCAAAGTAATTGTTCAGCGGGGTTACTTCAGTGACTACCGGGTTTGGCCAAATCTGTTCTTCGGTTATTTCTGCAATGATTTTTTCGGCTTCAGCTTTCTGTTCTTCGTCGTGATAGAAGATTGCGCTGCGGTATTGGGTGCCTACATCGTTACCCTGACGGTTTAATTGCGTTGGGTCGTGTAGCGCGAAAAAGATTTCCAGAATCTCGCGGTAGCTGATTTGATCGGGATAATAGGTAAGCCTGACCACTTCTGCGTGGCCCGTATCACCCTTACAAACCTGTTCGTAAGTGGGTGAATCCACCTCACCTCCGGCATAACCAGATGTAGCCAGTTCAATACCTTGTACCTGATTGAATGCGGATTCGATACACCAAAAACACCCTCCGGCCAGGGTGGCTGACGCCGTGTTAGACATAATATTGCTCCAAAAGTGCTAATGCTTGCAGTGTGGTGGCGAAAAGTGGTTTCTTCAAGTCATCCAACCCACAAATTCCACCGTAATAGTGGTATGAATACGACACACACACCCAAATTGACCGTTTTTTATGACGGCGCCTGTCCGCTTTGCCTGTTTGAAATGCGCCATCTGATGCGTTTGAACACCGCAGGTAAGCTGGCCTTTGAAGACATTACTGCAACAGATTTCAGTTCGCGCTATCCCACGTTGGACTGGCATGCGCTGAATAACCGCATTCATGCCATGCGCGACGATGGCAGCATGATTGACGGCCTTGATGTTACTTACCAGGCCTGGAAGCTGGTGGGAAAAGGCTGGTTGTATGCACCTACACGCTGGCCGCTGTTCAAGCCTATTGCCGACTGGTGCTACACGCGGTTTGCCCGGCATCGCTATAAAGTGTCGTATTGGCTAACCGGGCAAAAGCGCTGCGAACAATGTGAGCTGAAAAAACGATGAATATATTGGTGGTTGGCGCAAATGGCGCAATTGGTCAGGCTGTGATTGAGGCATTTCGCGAACAATACAGCAGTGCTGTGGTGTATGCCGTATCTCGCGGTACCTATGCCGGCAATGAGACAGGCGCCAAGCGAAAACAAGTTGTGCCTGTGCAACTGGACACAGTAAATGAAACCGCAATTACTAACTGGTTATCAGCCTGCAAGGCTAAAGGCACGGCATTTACCCACGCAGTCATTGCTACCGGCGTGCTGCACGATGACTACGTTACGCCTGAAAAACGTCTGGAAGATGTATCTGCCGAGGCCATGCAGCATTATTTCCTGGTGAACACTATCGGTCCCTCGCTTTGGGTTAAATTGCTGGTAGGGCATTTGGCACAAGGTGGTTCAACCGTAAGTGTACTGAGTGCCAGGGTGGGCAGCATCAGCGACAACCGCTTAGGCGGGTGGTATGGCTACCGTGCCTCCAAGGCCGCTTTAAATATGTTTGTGAAGACCGCGAGCGTTGAATATGCTCGCAGAGCAAAGCACACAAGCTTGATTTGCTATCATCCCGGAACCGTAGACTCGTCGTTGTCGAAACCGTTTCAGCGCAATGTGAAGCCGGGAAAACTGTTCACGCCAGCTTACACTGCAGCCCAATTGCTGGCGGTAATCGAGCAGGCAAATACCTCTGAAAGCCCTTATTTTATTGACTGGGCAGGAAAATCCATTCCCTGGTAATAAAAATCGCGTCGGGCAGCAAGCCTGACGCGCCTAAATTCAAGACATTTGGTAAAGGTATTGATACCATGGCGAATTCGGATCCAGGGGCCAGGTAAGCTAACGACAAGAAAAAAGCTACCAATCACGGTTTCCCCGATATTAAAAAAAATAAGAATCACTATGAGGAAATGGGTATGAGCGGGGCCAGAGAACAGTTCGGATCGCGCATCGGATTTATTTTGGCTGCAGCAGGGTCTGCAGTAGGTATTGGTAACCTGGTTGGGTTTCCAGTGGGCGCAGCAAAAAATGGTGGCGGCGCTTTCTTGTTAATGTACGCTATTTTTGTGGCCGCAATATGTTTGCCCGTGATGATGGCGGAAATGTCGGTCGGTCGTTACGCCAAGAAAGACCCGTTGGGTGCTTACTCAAAGCTGACAGACAACGCTCCGCAATGGAAACTGGCAGGTTGGTTGTCCATTATTACCCCGTTTATGATCGCGGTGTTTTACCTGGTGATCACGGTGTGGATTTTTGGGTATCTGTTTGAAGCTGTGACCGGAAACCTTGAGCTACTGGCCAATCCAGACACCTTTGGCATCTTTATAAACTCCCCCACATTATTTATCTACATGGCTGTTGTGCTGGGTATCGTGTACCTGATTTTGCAGGGCGGGGTAAAGCAAGGTATCGAAAAAGCTGCGAAGCTGCTAATGCCCGCACTCTTTGTGATGCTGGTGCTGCTGGTGATTTTTGTTCTGACTCAGGACAATGCCATGGCCGGTGTAAGTTTCTATCTGGTACCGGACTTCAGTAAAATTAACGCCTCGGTAATTAACGGTGCATTGTCTCAGGCATTCTTCTCGTTGAGTCTGGGTATGGGCATCATGATCACCTATGGCAGTTATATCGACCAGCAGTCAGACGTACCGCAGTCAGCGAAGCTGGTAGCGTTAACCGATACTGCTGTGGCGTTTACAGCGGGTTTGATGATTCTGCCTGCGATCTTCTCATTCAACCCGAACACGAATCCTGCAGAATTAAGTGAGTCTTCTATTGGCATGATATTCACTTTCCTGCCGAAGATTTTCCTGGCACTGCAAACCAGTATTGGTTTCTTTGGTGCGTCGCTGGTGGCCAGTATATTCTTCCTGTTGGTGTTCTTTGCGGCCATTACGTCTCTGGTGTCTATTTTTGAAGTACCGGTTGCAGCGCTAATGGACGAGAAAGATTACAGCCGCCCACGGGCCCTGGTTATTCTGGGCATTTTGCTGGTGGTCTTTTCGGTGTTCTGTGCACTCTCGTTTGGTTTTGTGACTTTCTTTACGGAATTCACCAGCTATGCGGGCGCACCTAAATCGTTCTTCGATATCGTGTACGATGTGTTTTATGACACGATTCTGCCTCTGAACGGACTGCTGATTTGTTTGTTTGTTAGCTACCGTTGGAAGCGTCACAACCTGCACAAAGCTCTGGAAACAGGCTCACCCAACTACAAGGGCAGCTGGTTTGAACGCTATGTGGATATTTCAGTAGGCACCTTTATTCCGCTTATTCTGGCGTTGATTTTCATTAACACCGTCGCGGTGAAGTACTTCGGCATCACCCTATTCGGCTGAAGCCGGATATAGAATGAAGAGGGCAGGGGCAGTCCTTGCCCTTGTCAGTCTCTACATATCCCAGGGACTGGGGTAACTCAAACGAAGCGATAGTTCAGCCAGTGTTGCGCTGGCATCTATGTGCTTTCCCTCGCCAGCGTTATGCTCATTCGGCTGTTCTGAAAAATGAATAGGCGCTAACTCCCTGCGTTTTGCCATTTCAGGGTAATACAGGCCTCGTTTGGGATGGTCGTTGCTGCATAAGTGTAAAATGCGCTTATTCGGCTGTTGCTTAATCAACGCTTCAATAGTGCGCAACACATCTTCTATGTGAACCAGATTAACGACCTGATCTGCGCCACTCAGCGTTCGTCCTGCTAGTGTATTTACCGGATGCCTGTCAGGGCCAACTAATCCCGCCAGACGCAATACGTAGCTGTTGTGTGGTGCGGTATCCAGCAAGTGCTGTTCTATGCCCACATGGGCTTTTCCCGAGGCCGTGACGGGGGCTACCGGGGAAGACTCAGTAATCACCCCTTCACTGTCGCCATATACCGATGTGGTACTGATGAACACCACTAATGCTGGCGTGGCCCGGGTAAATAACGCGGTGATCAATTCATACATGGAGTGGGTGAAATCGGTGAGATCCGGGTTGCGTCTGCCCGGTGGAATATTAAGGATAACCACACTGTTGTTTGCCGCTTCAATGAGTGCATCCAGTGGTTGTCCCAAGCCGAACAATAAAGGTTGGATACCCTGACTGGCCAGTTGCTGAGCTTTGGATTCGCTACGTGTGGTGCCGGTTATGGCAAAGTCTGATTTGAAGCGTTCAGCGGCATAACCGCCAAGCCAGCCACAACCGCACAGTAAGAGCTTGTTTTGCATGATAGCGCTCGTAAAAAGAAGAGGATTCTGTGTTTACGAGTCTATCATGCATTTGGGTTTACAAGGGGGCGATTACTTTTGCATGCTGTAGTCGCTGTTGATTTCCAGCAAGTCTAAACCGCCCAGACCAGAGATATGTTTCTGCATACGGGTTTCTGCATAGTCAGCTTTAGCCAGCACTGAACAAAGCTCGTCGGCCTTGTGCTCAAGGGCTTCAGCCTTATCACCGACGCGCTGTTCAATGGTCGCGCCGAAGTTGTCCATACGCGTAGCGAAATCTTCCATATCGCCGTCTTCGAACAACATTTGACGGCCAATGGCCATTAACATGTGACCCATGGATTTTTCGACCAGGCTTTCAACACGAGACTCAAACTCTTCTTCCCAGGCATCGTCTATCCAGTTATTGCCGTTCAGACCTTCAGAATGAAACTGGTAGCTGCCATCAGCAGCGTAAAACCGGGTATCCAGTTCAGCTTTCAGATCGGTAAAGAAGACATCAAACTCCTGAACCATTTCATTGTCGGTCCCCAGCATTTCAGAAAACACTTCGGTGACCGCATAGCTGGCAACGTGCAGGCCTTCAGTAGCGATTTGCACGGTCATTGGGATAGCGGTTTCAATGTTGGTGTAGTAGTCACTTACCCAGCGTTGTTCTTCGTCAGACAAGTCGACTTTGTCGCCATCGATAAATAATTCATGCGCTGGAGTAATGAGCACGGTATCGCCATCCAGCGTAGTAACCGTCAGATCGCCATGCTGGTAGCTAATAGAACCGTGAAGCTGGGTATTACACTGGTTATCCACTTCAACGTGGGCAACGGCAGGCAGTGCACACAGGCTTGCGGCAAACAGAGTAGAAAGTGCGAGTGTTTTCATTTGGATCCTCTTCGTGCAATGAATAGCTGAGCTGTTTTAGTCAACAGGCTTCATACATTTGTTACCGCTGTTGCAGCACTTGGGCCAACTTTTAAATGTTATATTTATCAGTGGGTTGGGAGTTGTCGATGTGTTCCTGTTACGTGTCGCTCACTAGGATTATGCTGTATTGACTAATAGTTGGTGTTTTTGACCATAATCAATATTCAGTGGATTATTGAGATTCTGCATGTTCATTTTTCTTTGGTTAGTGCATAATACGCGCAGATTTTGGTTAAGGTACATAAGATTATGAGTGAATGGATTGATGCAATTTTATTTGGTGTTGCGTTAGTAGCTTTTACTTTGGGTTTAAGCAGCATCGTAATGGGCTTCATGAGCAGCAAAGAAGGCAGTGAAGCGTTGCACGAGAGAATCGAAATGGGCTACCTGGGTGTATCTGGCCTGGTAGTGTGTTTGGTGCTGGGTTACCTCATCGTATAGCCACGCAAACCAAACAAAAAAGCGCGATATTTCAAGTATCGCGCTTTTTTTATGAAGCCTGGATCATATTTAAATGACCCAAGTCCCTTTTCAGTGTCAAAACTCACCGCACCAACAACACCGTCTCGGTATGTTACTGTAATGACTTCCATTACCATTCTTGTGTTTTCCATCTTTGTTACGGCGCTGTCCTGAGGCTCTCTGCCTCTTCTTTCCTTGCAGTTTGGCCAACTGTAATGGAGAAATAGATCAATCTGCTGCATGAGATCTAATGCCATTAATATAGCAATCATGATGTCGAGCTGCTCTCTTCTGCTAATGCTTTAACCGTCATTCCTTTCACTATAAAGTCCTTTTCTGGTTACATTAAGTGCCTTTTAACCTATTGGAGTAACCATATTAGGACTTTATGCGAACTTTAGGGCGTATTATTCATAACAGAGAAAAGCGATAATCGGAGGTGAGCATGAATTCACTGCAAAATGGGGTAACAAGTGTAGTGGCATAGTGAATTTGGTCACTTCAGTATTTTAACTGGGTAGAACGTATTTCGTTTTAGTGGTTTACGACTATCCAGATACCGAATCCAAAGCTTAACTTGCTCAAGTTTCTTAAGAAAAAAGTATAGATGAAGAGTCTCTGAGGAAAGAGATGGCAGCTTTTTATAAAAATGTTTCAAAATCCTGAGGAGCAGTTGGTCGTTCATGACCTCTAAGTAATTATATTGAACTTTCTATTCTAGCTTCGTTCAATTAATGAAAGGACTAACACGGAATGTTGCCATTGATTGAACATTACATTCAATCTGGATTAATTGAGCAAAAGGAAGAGCGTTTAAAACCGGCAAAGTCAAAGGTATATAGTGCGGGTGGATTACGCTTTGCGATGTTATCTGTATTTTGCCATAGTGCTGTGATTGCAGTATTTATCTTCGACTCTAACTTCATGACACCTCATAAAGTTAATGAACCTGTGCTAGTAATTGAAGCCGTGCTCATCTCCCCTTTGAAATCTCAGCCTACGACTTCCATTATGAACAGGACAGTGGATAGGTTAGAGCCTGGGCACCGCCATAAAACTGAAGAAATTGAAAAAAATGATAGCGGCCAGCAGTCTTTTCAAAGCAGACAGGAGACAAACGAGTTTGCGGATTCCATACTACCAGTTCCTTCCCCAAAGCCTTCTTTAAGGAATGAACGAGATCAATTAGCTGATGAATCATCACTCGACATTATGCGCCTTACACGTCGTCATTTAGCTCAAGAACAAACAATAGACTTAGAAGCCCTGGCTAATACTGAGGTCCAAAATTATTTGACCCGCAAACAAAACCCTCTACTTTCCAGACCTCTCGAATCTAATCAGTCAACGTCCGATGAAAAGCTATTGAACGACATAATCATTGAAGTTGATTGCAATGGGTTAAAAGGAAAGCTATCTGCGCTGCTGAGCAGTAACAAAACCATGCTGCTCTCGGATAGGCATTTTCCAATTCAAGATGACAAAAAACCGCTTATAGAAGGGGGATCTGTTAAATGCAAATCACAAAAGGATTTTGATCGCTTTATTCAACATCGGTTACATTTCGGATTACCTGAAAGTTTGCTTCAAAATTGATAGTAAAGAGCTAGAGGAGAAAAAGCACACTTGCTTACATTGCTTAGTCTTGAAAGCTTCGAACCAAGCTGTATTTCTGATTTTCATTCAGTTGAGGCAGGAGTTTCCCAATACTATCTCCTTACAAAGGATAAAGAGGAAAAAAGCTCACGCAGGGATATACGTTACAGTAAATGACACCCTTTTGTTACGATCGCTAATGACCGTTCCTGACCAATAGGAACGTCACCAGTATGAATCTCTATTCCTTTCTCGCAGTTAATGCCTCTAAATGCGAATCACGCTGATACGCCCTGAGTTCAAACAACGGCAGCATGGCCATGATATGGTCGAAAATATCAGCCTGTACTTTTTCATAATTTACCCAGGCCTTGTCGCTGCAAAAACAGTAGATTTCCAGTGGCAGCCCCAGTTCATTGGGGGGAAGCTGACGTACCATCAGTGTCATGTCGTGGTTAATCTTCGGGTGCTTGGCCAGATAAGCTTCCAGATAAGCCCGAAACGTACCAATGTTGGTTAGCGCACGGCGGTTGAGTAAGTCATTTTCGTCAATCGAGTTGTCCTGATGGTATTGCTGCAACTCTTTAATTTTGCTGTCGATATACGCAGCAATAAAACGAATCTTTGCGACCTTCTTCAGGCTCTCGTTGTCGTACAGTTTTACCGAATGCATATCGATGTAAATCGCGCGCTTGATTCGGCGTCCGCCTGACTCCTGCATGCCCCGCCAGTTTTTAATGGCTTCGTTGGTCAGCGTATACGTAGGCAATGTGGATATGGTGTTGTCCCAGTTGCGCACTTTTACGTTGGTCAGGCCTAATTCAATGATTTCCCCGTCGACGTTAAATTTATCAACCTGAATCCAGTCACCGTTTTTGAATAAGCGGTTAGCGGTTATTTGAATACCAGCCACAAAGCCCAGTATAGTGTCTCGGAAAATCAGTAAAAGTACTGCCGCAATAGCGGTTAAACCCGACAACAACAGCAGTGGGCTTCGGTCGACAATCAGTGACACACTGAACAGGATAAACAAAATGGCCAGGATCAGCTTAATAACCTGAATAAAGCCGGTTATGGTGGCCTGTTTGGCAAATTCCGTGGTGTTGTACCAGTCTTCAACCGTATTTAACAAAGCGCTGGTAGAGACCAGCGCGACCAGCATCAGATACAGCAGGGCGGCTTTTACCACCACGGCGTATAACAAGCTGTCGTCAGTGAGCAGGATGGGCGTTAACAGGAATACGACTAACGCTGGCACCAGGTGAATTAAGCGATTAAAGAACCCATGCTCACGCAGCGCATTGTCCCAATCAGTCGGCGATCTGTTAATCCAGCGCATCAGGACGGAGTGCAGAAACAGTCTGCCGCCTAAGTGAAAGGTCAGTGCGACTATCGCAATAAATGCCAGTGCCAGCGTGTTGTAGAGCGGGCTGTTTAGGACAATATCGGCATCGATGTCCTGCAATACCGATACAAATTGTTCGCGAAACCTGGCGGCAGTCAGCATAGACGCTTATTCTCCTGATAATAACCTGGCAATCGTTTGATCCTTACGTTGCCAAACACTGTTAACCCATTGCTGGAAACCGGTTCTGAAGGTGTCGTCGTTGTAATAATCGCCTTTCGCCTCTTGCGGCACTTCAATCACGTTGACGTCAATAATGATGCGGGTCATTTGCCCTGAAATCATTGACAACATGGGGTGTTTGGCGTTGTCCGGGTACAACAGAGACACATCCAGAATATGTGTAAATAATTCTCCCATGGTCGCCAGGGTAAAGGCAATGCCACCCGCCTTAGGAGGCAGCAAGTGGTGGAACGGACTCTTCTTAGCGGCGTGTTTTTGCGCGGTAAACCGCGTGCCTTCCACAAAGTTGATTACCGTAGTGGGTTGATGGCGGAACTTCTGACAAGAGCGCTTAGTGGTTTCGATATCGGCACCGCGCTTTTCCGGGTGCTTCTTCAGGTACGCCTGAGAATAGCGTTTCATGAACGGCATTTCTAACGCCCAGGCCCCGAGCCCAACAAACGGCATCCAAATCAATTCCTGTTTCAGGAAGAACTTAGGGGCGGGTATGCGAAACGTAGCAAATTCGATAAGCAGAATAATATCGAGATAGCTCAGGTGATTGGCCACTATCAGGTACCAGCTTTGCTTGTTGAGCGGCCCGTGAATATTGCGGGTTATCGTTACCGGGTTAAACAACCGGATAAGAAAGACACTGCAGGACCCAAAGCACAGCATAAACCCGTTCATAACAGGCGCTAATGCACGCTGCAGAACCGGGATGGGTAATAGGAATCGCACCAGGCCAAGCAGAATGATAAGTGCGCCCCAGAACGCCAGATTGGCTACCTGAAGCGGCAAATGTACGCAAAAAATGAGCGGAGCGAATAACCGTCTGATCATGGCTTTATACTGCTTTCCAATTGTCTAATAGGTTGTCTTTGGCCTGCCATTGCTCGTTCAGCCATTGCTGAAAACGGGCACGTTGCTCGGCACTGTCAAAGTATTCACTAATATTGATATTGGCCGGAAACAGGTTTTTTATTGGGGTCACGTCTACCTGTACGCGAATGTCGTGTACTTTACCACTCACAAAGTCCCAAAAGGTAGGGATACCCTGCGGATAGTGTATGGTGACGTCAATTAATTTGTGCAATTGGCCACCCATGGCGTTCAGTACAAATGCAATCCCGCCCGCTTTTGGCTTCAGGAGATGCTTAAAGGGCGATTGTTGGCGGCTGTGCTTTTCTTGCGTGAAGCGCGTGCCTTCTACAAAGTTCATTACACTGACGGGCTTAGATTTGAATTTCTCACACGCTTTTTGCGTGGTTTCCATGTCCTTGCCTTTCAGGTGTGGGTGTTTGGCCAGAAACGACTTGCTGTAGCGGCGCATAAAAGGGAAGTCCAGCGCCCACCAGGCTAATCCAAGGACCGGCACCCAAATCAGTTCTTTTTTCAGGAAAAACTTAAGAAACGGTATCTTGTGATTAAAAATGCGCTGTAACACCAGAATGTCGACCCACGACTGATGATTGGCGATCACTAAAAACCAATCGTTACGAGACAGCTGACCGTTTTCCTCTACCTGCAGGCTCGTGCGGCTGAATATGCGCTGGTTAAAATTGTTCACGCTGATCCAACCCACTGCACAGGCATCCAGAACATAGGTTAATCCGCGTTGTGTCAGCGGAATTGGGATCAATTTAAACAAAGCCAGAATCAACACAAAAGGCACCCAGAAAAAGGTGTTCAGGCCGTAAAGCAGTGCCGACAGTGCACCATTTATAGTATGTAAAAGGGATTTCACAGCAGTCATCTTACCAGTTGTAAAAGTGCGCACAGTGTAGCGTAAACCAATGCGAATGCCGACACCTAAAGTCGCGACTTGTTGCGAATTTCGGCAAAAAGTAACCACTTTTACACAGTGATGATTTTCAACATGGGTATTACTTAATTCTGCAAGGTGATTGCTGCGCCTAAACCGGCTGTTTACCCTCATGGGTTAATGACTAGTTTATAAAATCGGAATTCATTATGTCTGACACACACTCATCGGCAGCCAATGCCATTCGAATGTTAACGGTTGATGCCGTTCAACGTGCTAAATCAGGGCACCCTGGCGCGCCCATGGGCATGGCTGATATTGCCACTGTGCTGTGGCAACAGTTTTATCAGCACAATCCTGCTAATCCTGACTGGGTAAACCGGGACCGCTTTGTCTTGTCGAATGGTCACGGCTCAATGCTGCAATATGCACTGCTGCATTTGAGCGGTTATGATGTCGGTATTGAAGACATCAAGCAGTTCCGTCAACTTCATTCAAAGACACCCGGACATCCGGAATACGGCTACACGCCGGGCGTAGAAACCACCACCGGGCCGCTCGGAGCGGGGATTGCCAACGCGGTTGGGATGGCAATTGCCGAGAAAACCCTGGCGGCCCAATTTAATCGCCCGGACTTTAGCGTTGTTGATCATTTTACCTATTGTTTTCTGGGCGATGGCTGCTTAATGGAGGGGATTTCCCACGAAGTCTGTTCATTGGCGGGAACCCTGAAACTCGGTAAGCTGATCGCGTTTTGGGACGACAACGGTATTTCTATCGACGGCCATGTTGAAGGCTGGTTCAGTGATGATACTGTTAAACGTTTTGAAGCGTACGGCTGGCAGGTAATTGCTGGCGTAGATGGACACGACCCGGATGCCATCGCCAGTGCAATACGTTCAGCCCAGGCGGAAGGCGACCGGCCGACGCTGATTTGCTGTAAAACAACCATTGGGTTTGGCTCACCGAATAAATCGGGTAGTCATGACTGCCATGGTGCACCACTGGGAGATGACGAAATTGCCTTAGTGCGTAACCAGCTCAACTGGCCACACGCCCCATTTGAAGTACCAGACAGCGTTTACCAGCAATGGGATGCCAAACCAAAAGGGCAGCAGAGTGAGTCAGACTGGCAGTCATTATTCGAACAATATGCAAAGGCCTACCCGGCGCTTGCCAACGCGTTCCGTCGCCGTGTCATTGAGCGCACTTTGCCCTCAGAATTCGACGCATTATCCGCAGAGTATGTAAGTGCTTGCCAACAAGAAGGCGCTGATATGGCAACGCGCAAAGCGTCGCAGAATGCCATTGGTCATTATGCGGCGTTATTGCCTGAGCTTATGGGGGGCTCGGCAGATCTGGCGGGTTCAAACCTGACGCTCTGGCCAGACGCAAAAGGGATTCAGGAAGATCCTGCGGGTAATTATGTGTTCTACGGCGTACGCGAATTTGGTATGAGCGCGATCATGAACGGCATTGCACTGCATGGTGGTTTTATCCCCTACGGTGGTACCTTTCTTATGTTCATGGAATATGCCCGCAACGCCGTGCGTATGGCCGCACTCATGAAGGTGCCCAGTATATTTGTGTATACCCACGACTCCATCGGGCAGGGCGAAGACGGCCCAACTCATCAGCCTATCGAGCAGTTAGCTAACTTGCGGATGACCCCTCAGCTTGAGACCTGGCGCCCCTGCGATGCAGCGGAAACCGCAGAGGCCTGGCGTCAGGCAATATTGCGTCAGCAGGGCCCGACAGCATTAGTTTTCTCGCGCCAGGCGACACAGGCGCAAGCTCGCTCTGCCGCTCAGGTAGCGAATATTGCTAAAGGGGGTTATGTGCTGGTCGAACCGGATTCAGCACCTCAACTGATTATCGTGGCGACAGGTTCTGAAGTTGGTCTGGCGGTCACAAGCGCACAACGCCTGGCAGAACAAGGCGTCGCCGTTCGGGTTGTGTCCATGCCCAGTACCGAGCGCTTTGACGCACAAAGCGCTGAATATCGCGCGTCGGTATTGCCTGCAGCTGTGCCTAAACTGGCCATCGAGGCGGCGCATAAAGACTTCTGGTATAAGTATGTTGGGACAGAGGGCGCAATAATTGGGATGGACCGATTCGGTGAATCCGCACCGGGTGGCGTATTGTTAACGCACTTTGGTTTCACGCCGGAAAACGCAGTGCATACAGCACAGGCGTTATTGGCAACGACGAACGGAGATAGCAATGGGTAACACATTGGTAACGACACGACAATTGGGCCGTACGGGCATGGCCGTCAGCGAAGTAGGATTAGGCTGTTGGCAACTGGGGGGCGATTTTGGCCCGGTATCGGCTGCCACTGCAGAAGCGGTGATTGAGCAAGCAGTAAAGGAGGGCATTAACTTCTTTGATACCGCCGATGTGTATGGTGACGGGATCAGTGAGCAGTACCTGGGTAAACTGGTAAATCAACTCATGCCTGAGGCTGTCATTGCCACTAAATATGGCCGCGCGGCCGGCACCTACCCGGATGGTTACAGCCTCACCGACTTACGCGACAGTGTTCGTCGAGCGCAGGATCGCCTGCAGCGCGATAGTCTCGACTTATTGCAACTGCACTGTGTGCCAGAACGCGTGTTGGCCGAGCAGCATATCTTTGACTGGCTCCGCGAAGTGCAGCAGGAAGGGCTTATCAAAGCCTTTGGCGCCAGTGTCGAGACCCACAAAGAAGCAGAGATTTGCCTTGAGCACAGCGACCTGCAGTCCCTGCAGATTATCTTTAACCTATTGAGACAGCGCCCAATTGAAGCGCTATTCGACAAAGCACTGGCACAGCAGGTTGGGATCATTGTGCGATTGCCACTGGCCAGTGGCATGCTAAGTGGAAAATTCAGCAAGGACACTGCGTTTGCCGAGACTGATCACCGCAATTACAACAAAGACGGTGAAGCCTTCAGTGTGGGAGAAACGTTCAGCGGTATCGCCTTCGACAAAGGCCTCGAAATAGTGGACACCCTGAAGCAGTCAGTGCCGGAGGGCATGACCATGGCGCAATTTGCTATGCGCTGGATACTGGATCACGAAGCCGTGACCACCATTATTCCCGGTGCAAGCTCTGCGTCACAGGTGACACAAAACGCCAGGGTAAGCCAACTACCGGTGGTCGACCAGGCAGTTCACGAGACACTGTTTGCATACTACGAGTCAGACATTGAAAAGCACATTCGTTGTCCACTGTAACCCTGCCTGTTTGACTCAAAAATTATAGTTTTATCATACATTAAGGTGCGTCGAGTCGGCGCGCCTTCGCTTTACTAAATCCTGCCTGATAGCTTTTTTTTACATCTCATTTACGTTTTGCCGTAGGCGAATTGTACCTGTCTGAAGTTGCGGTATCGTGCTCTCATACTTCCCAAGGTGATTCAATTATGAAACAACACACGTTTGTAACTCCCGTGGCCACTGCAGTAAAAAAAGGCCTCGCATTAACGCTTTTTCCCGTAGCACTGATGCTAACAGGCTGTTCGCAGTCGCAAGCTCCGGCGAACCAGGCTGAGCAGTCGGTTCAGCAACAACAAGCCGATTACCTGAATACAGCGTTACCCCTGGAAGACAGGGTAAAAGCGTTAGTAGACAGCATGACACTGGAAGAAAAAATAGCGCAAATGTACAACGATGCACCGGCTATCGAGCGCTTAGGTGTCCCCGCTTATGATTATTGGAATGAGGCGCTGCACGGTGTCGCGCGCGCCGGTGAAGCCACCGTGTTTCCCCAGGCGATTGGTATGGCAGCTATGTGGGACCGTGAGTTTCTGAATGACATCGCAACGGTTATCTCTGACGAAGGGCGCGCTAAACATCACGCGTTTAAGGCACAGGGGATTTCTTATCGCTATGCCGGGTTGACGTACTGGTCGCCGAACATCAATATTTTTCGCGATCCACGCTGGGGCCGGGGTCAGGAAACCTACGGGGAAGATCCGTATTTAACCGGCGAATTGGGTGTTGCCTTTATTAACGGTCTGCAGGGGGACGATGACACTTACCTGAAAACTGCCGCCACTGCCAAGCACTTTGCGGTACACAACGGCCCGGAAATTACCCGTCACTCAGACAACTACGTTGTATCAGACAAAGACCTTTACGAAACCTATCTGCCTGCCTTTGAAAAAGCGGTCGTTGATGCGGATGTGGAAGCTGTCATGTGCGCGTATAACCGGGTTAACGGCATGCCGGCCTGTGGCTCTGACATGTTGCTGAAAGATATACTGCGCGCAGAGTATAGCTTTGATGGCCACGTTATGTCCGATTGTGGCGCGATTGCTGATTTTTATGATCGCAAAGCCCACGCCTCAACACGCTCACCAGCTGCGGCCGCCGCGTGGGCGGTGAACAGCGGTACCGATCTCAACTGTGGGGTAGGCACCTTAAGCAGCTTTGCGAATCTGAGCTTTGCTGTGCAAAAAGGTTTCATAGATGAGTCGTTAATTGATCAGGCGGTAACCCGCTTATTTATGACTCGCTTCAAGTTAGGCATGTTCGACCCGGATACCAGCGTGCCTTACGCCTCAATTCCTCTGGATAGCGTGGGGTCACAGGAACATCTGTCGATGACACAACAAGCCAGTGAAAAGTCTCTGGTACTGCTTAAAAACAATGGCGTACTGCCGCTCAAGCCGGGTGTTAAGGTGGCGGTGATTGGCCCCAATGGCGACAACCAGGATGTACTGCTTGGCAATTACAACGGTTTGCCAGTCAATCCGGTAACGGTACTTGATGGGATTGAAAACGCAGTAGGACCGGAAAACGTAACCTATGCACCAGGCAGCGCGCTGATTGCCGATATCTATGGTCATTGGCAAACTCTGGACAGTGACGTGATATTCCACCGCGACGAACAGGGGCAGTTACAGCCGGGCGCACAGGTGTCCTACTTTGCCGTTGAGCGCAGCAAAATGACCGACTTTGCCCACCCGCATTTCCCCGCCACGATGACCGGTAGCGCCGCGGCGACAGACACGCTGAGTGAGCTAACGATACGCAACATGCATTCGCCGGTGAGCGGCAACATGCTTGAAGATTACGGTATGGTAGTAAAGGCAGAGGTGGTGCCGCGTGAAAGTGGCAGTTACCTGTTCGACGGAAAAGGCACAATTACGTTAAATGGCAAAGCCGTTGAAGGTGCGGTCGCGCTTGAAGCCGGACAATCTTACTCACTTGAGATTCAGCACATCTTCGCCACCGATCCTGTATCAAATACCGCAGACAATCTATTGAGAGAGTGGCAGCTGCGTTGGGTAAATCAGAGTACGAGCCTCTTGGCAGACGCTAAAAAAGCCGCTCAGAATGCTGACGTCATTGTAATGGCTGTGGGTATATCTCCGCGTATTGAGGGCGAGGAAATGCCCGTTAAGCTGGATGGTTTTGACTATGGTGACCGTTCCAGCATCGCGCTGCCAGCTGAGCAACAGGCACTGATTAAAGCGATGCATAAGCTGGGTAAGCCAGTGGTATTGGTGAACTTCAGTGGTAGTGCCATGGCGTTGAATTGGGAACAGGACAATGTCGATGCGATTGTTCAGGCGTTTTATCCGGGAGAAGCTACCGGTACTGCATTGGCCCGGGTATTGTGGGGTGAGGTAAGTCCGTCAGGTCGCCTGCCCGTTACCTTTTATCGCAATTTAGAGGGCTTTGCGAAGTTTGATGATTATGACATGACGAATCGTACCTACCGGTATTTCGAAGGGGAGGTGCTGTACCCATTTGGCTATGGCCTGAGCTATACCGATATGCAGTACAGCGCCCTACAGGCACCATCATCGCTCACGGCGGGTGATGACCTGTCACTGTCGGTAACACTGAAAAACGCGGGCAATTACGATGCAGAGCAAGTAACGCAGTTGTACGTCCGTATGCCTGATGCGCCGGTACGCACGCCGAATGTGAGCCTGAAAGGCTTTACCCGTAGTGCGCTAAAATCGGGGCAGGAAGTAACAGTAACACTGAGTGTCCCTGCTGACGAGCTAGTCTATATCGACAATGACGGTAAGAAAGTCCCCTACCAGGGGCGTCTTGAGGTCTTCGTCGGTGACGGCCAGCCGGGGTTTGCTAAAGGGGATAAGATCACTGAAACCGTCGTGGTGGTGAAATAGCGGATGGCTACAAAAATAACCCCTTTTGCGATATCTGCGTTATTGGTTGTGCTTTCAGGTTCCGCCAGTGCGGCGCCTGAAGGTATCGCCTCTGTTTATGAAGACAGCTTTCTGGTGGGGACGGCCATTAAATCCAGTGATCTGAGAGGAAACCTGCCTGCAAAAAACTCGCTGCCGTGCACAGAGTTTAATGCGCTTACGGCAGAAAATGCCATGAAGTGGCAGCATATTCAGCCTGCCCCCGGACAGTTTAACTTTGCGATGGCTGACCAACTTATTGCGCTGGCACTGCAGTGTGATGCCCGGGCGATTGGACATACCTTGTTATGGCATCAACAAACACCCGCTTGGGTGTTTGAAGATGAGCAAGGCAACCCTGTGAGTCGCGAGATGTTGCTGGCGCGACTGCGTGAACATATTCATACGCTGGTAGGGCGCTACAAAGGCAAGGTGTACGGATGGGACGTCGTCAACGAAGCGTTGAATGAAGATGGCAGCCTGCGCGATACGCCGTGGCGACGCATTCTTGGCGATGATTTCTATGTCCATGCCTTTCGCTTTGCTAAGGAAGCAGATCCTGAAGCCCAGCTGTATTACAACGATTTCAACATGTATAAGCCCGCTAAAGTGGCAGGCGCCGTGAAATTGGTAAAGCAGTTGGGTGACGCAGGAATTAAGGTGGATGCGGTGGGTATGCAAGCGCATTATTCGTTGTTTTACCCGTCTTTGTCTGACATTGAACAAAGCATGAAAACACTGCGTAATGCGGGTGTGCGTATTGCGATTACTGAATTGGATATCTCGGTATTGCCGCTGCCAGATAACGCTTTCAGTGGGGCCGATATTACCCAGAGCTTCGCTGCGCATCCGGTTTATGATCCGTATGTTGAGGGGTTGCCCGCCACACAGCAACATCAGCTTGCCGAACTGTATCAACAATTATTTGCTTTGTTTCTCAAGTACGCCGACAGCGTAGACAGAGTGACTTTTTGGGGCACAACGGATGCCGATTCCTGGCGCAACAACTGGCCAATACGCGGACGTACCGATCATCCTCTGTTGTTCGACCGCAATGGTCGCCCTAAGGCAGCCTATGAGGCGATAACCCGGCATATTGACTAGACAGCAAGCGAGTAGCAATCAATTGGGGAACAAGCGCAATTTTGTTTACGCCCTGTTGATTTGCTACTCTGATGTTAACGCTTAGCAAGGAAGCCGAATCAACCAATGTCTGAGTTAAATCCCAAGTACATCGTTGCCGTTGCAGAGCAATTGTCTTTTGTCAGTGCGTTTTTAGGCGGTATCTCTGCCACCATCCTTATTACAATCGTCGTATTTGTCTCGTCGAAGAAATCCGTTAGCTGGATGATTGCCGCGTCGGCGCTGGCTGCCTGTAGCCTGCTGGTGGCCGTTATTGCATCCTGGCGGTTGATTATCTTGCTCCATCCCGAACTTCCCATCGCCGTTGAGCCATTCATTATTAAAATACTCTGGTCAGGGATGTTGCTGGGGTACAGCCTAGGATTTTTGTCGCTGCTTGCATGTATTGGTTTATCCGGCTGGCTGCGCTCTAAAAGAAGCGGATTAATTACCTCGTGCACCGCGTTAGTTGCCGTGGTGTTTTTTGTGCTTGCCACGCCATTTGGTGCTAATTAAACGTCAATATCAAATAGAGCCAATAGCTATCATCCTCTTTCACGAAGAAAATGGGAGAGGAATTGTTTAAGTCAAACGGCTTTTGTTTCATGAACTCAATATGTAGCTCAATCGCAGATTGTTGTGCCGGGCCTGTTAGCGTCGCTTCGCACATTTTCTGAATACACATGACCTGCAATATTTCAGTTGCAGGGTCGTTGATGTTGGTATTTATGAAATCAGTCACTATTTGCTCGGCCTGATATCGCCAAGCGATATCTGTTTCGAGGGGTGTTTCAGCCGTTGGTTTAGTCAGGAGTGGGCTCTCAGATGATACTTTGTCAAACATAAAATCACTGGCTTCCCCCAGAACGTCTTGCATGCGGGCTTTTAAATCTTCTGAGTATTTTTCTTGCCACTCTTTTAACTCACGCTGGGCCAAGGGGTCGGTAGTGGTAGGAGTGGGCTTTGTGGTGGCTTCCTGTGGTGAATTGGTGCGAGTAGTCGATGTGGAATCAGGATTTGAATATTCGCTTTCAGCGAACATGTCAGAGCCGTTATTTGACAATGGTTTTACGGGTTGCAAACCGCCAGCGTCATAATGCTCATTGTTCCGTGTTTGGGGCGATACGGACGGTGCTTCAACATCTTGTTGAGTTAACGCATTAGGTTTGTCCTGTTTAGTATTGCTGTCGATGTCGGACGCCGCTTGATTTGTGCCAGTCCAATACCCTAAAGAAAAAGCGCCAAGTATTAAGATTAAAACTAAACCATATTTCATCATTATTGCCTCCTGCATTGATGTACTCGTACTTTACTTATCGTTCAGATGAAAATCGCCAGCTAATAGCGCAGACTGGTGCTCATCTGGTTCAAGTGGGCCGAACAATCTTAGATAAAGTCTTAATATAAGTTTACCGGTTTTGCCCACAATACTGCGCGACGAACGCTTCGTGATCGGGAAGCTGCGCCACGCGCTGGCTAATTTCCATCTGGCCTTTTTTTAGTGCCCCGGCTAACTGTTCGTCACTCATCATTTTGGCTGCCGGGTGCCAGTTTTTGGGCAGGAGTCCCTGACCTAACATGACCTGCGACCAGGAGTCGACCCGAAACAGTTCGTTGGCTTTCTGAAACGCATGACCGTGTTCTTTGAACAGCTCAATGCGCTCAGACAGTGAGTCGGGGATGACCATGTCTTTACAGGCACGCCAAAACGCGGAGTCATCGCGTTGTGTAACATTGTAGTGCAGCACAATGAAATCGCGAATGCGCTCGAGTTCGATTTGCGTCTGTGCATTGTATTCGTCCTGCAAATGTTGGTAGTCACCGGAATACGGGAATAACTGCATGAGCCGGGTAATACCCATCACGATTAGGTGAATGCTGGTGGATTCCATGGGCTCTACAAAGCCGCTGGACAAGCCAATAGCCACACAGTTTTTATGCCAGGCTTTTAACCGTCTGCCGGTGGTAAATTGCAATGAGCGAACATCCTGTAACGGTTTATTGCGTAACAACGCGGTAAAGGTATCGTGGGCAGTTGTTTCGTCGAGGTACTGGCTGCTATACACAAATCCATTGCCCATGCGGTGCTGCAGCGGAATTTCCCAGCGCCAGCCGGCACTGTGGGCACTGGCTATTGTGTATGGTTTTAGCGGTGGGGTCAGTTCGGTTTGCACTGCCAGCGCGCGATCGCAAAACAGCCAGTGCGACCAGTCTTCATAACCCACGTCGAGGGATTCGCCCAAGAGACGGGCACGAAAACCGGTACAGTCGACAAATAAATCACCGTGTAGACTACCGCTCTGCCTGAGCTGTAGCGCGTCAATATTGCCGGTGTCGTTTAGCGTTACCTGCTCAATCGTGTCTACTACATGGTTCACGCCTGCCTGCACAGATATGTGCTTCAGAAATGTGGCGTACGCGCCGGCGTCCAGGTGATAGGCGTAATTCAGCGGTGCATTTTGCGCAGAGGTATAAAACTTATTGGCTTTGGCCGCTTCCAGTTCCAGACAGTAACTGCCGTAATCAGTAGCGATACCGCGGTCCAGCCCTTCACGCCAAAAGTGAATAAATTCCGCCAGCCAGCTCGATTGGCCTGTTTGCCCGAAGGAGTGAATATAGCGTTGGTTTAACTGACCAAAGTCCGCAAACTCAATGCCCAGTTTAAACGTGGCGGATGTGGCGCGCATAAACTCTGCTTCGTTTATTCCCAGCAATTGATGAAATACCCGCAGTGGTGGAATGGTCGCTTCGCCCACGCCAATCGTCGGTATGTCCGACGATTCAACGAGTGTAATGCGTACCAACGGACCGAGCTTTCTGGCGAGCGCAGCTGCCGTCATCCAACCGGCGGTGCCGCCTCCGGCAATGACGACATGGGGTTTGGTTGCGGGCTGTGTGCTGTTCATGTGCGACTGTGCTCCAGAGCATTTTTCATATCAATTAACCAAGACAGATTGTGCAAAGAGGATTGAATAGCGTATACGTGAGCCAGCCAGCCTTTTTGATGTAGCGCTGCTAGCGTGTCAGCAGGTAAATTAGCAAAGGTCTCTTTGCAGATAGTCTCGTGTCCTTGAATTTCCAGCTTGTCGCCATTGTTTAACGTAATGGCCAGATTAATCGGCGTGAGCAGGGACAGCCTGTCCAGTTCTGCGTAAAACGCGCTGGCTTCATCCTGACCTTGGTGCAGACGGTTTAGCGTTGCAGCCACTTGCTGCAGGTAATCGCTCTCCCCGCCTTTTTCAAGGAAGACAGCTTTGCTGCCGGTATTGTCGGTGGCTTGCGTTATCCTTGGGTGATCTATATCAACGTGAATGACGGCTTCGTTACCGCCATGTTGCTGTTGATAGCCAATCATGAACGGGCCTTTGGCCAACAGGCCTGGTACATAGCGTGCCATCCAGCTTCCGGCCATGGGTGGCTGAGGGTAGTGTTCATTTAAAAACAGGTTTTCACCGCTCACAAGACCCAGCAAAGCCACTGCCTGCAGGCCGTGTTCAGCATGACGGCGAAACAACACGGGGTATTCTTTGTGAAGCGCGTCGAATTCGGTTGGAAATACCAGGACGCTGCTGATGTTGTCACCAAAGTCAGCGCTGTAATGCGTCTGCACGCGAAGGTCTTTATGCGCAATATTATTGAGTAATTGTAAGGTAGCCATATCGTGTCCAGGCAAGTAATGAACAAACAACGAAGCCGGGCAAGAGCCCGGCTGCGTGTTTACAACACAAGATATCAGAAGTTATAGCGTACACCCAGCTGATAGCGGGCCCCTAAATCTTCCAGATACCAAAGTTGATTGCGGGTACGGCCGTGTTCACGACGGTCTTCACCCGTGATGTTGATACCTTCAACAAACACGGTGAGCTGCTCGTTAACCGCGTAGCTGACGTTGGCATCGATTTGCGCATAGCTTTCAACATATGTGGGGTTATTCGAGCCGCGGTAGTTGATGCGGTTCAAATACTCATCACGCCAGTTGTAGGCTACCCGGGCAGTCAGGCCATCCTTGTCGTAAATAAACACGAAGTTGGCGGTATCGCTCAAACCTGCAAGGGCAAACTGAGAAACGTCCGGGCTGCCAGTGTTGTCGAAGCCGATGTCACCGCGAACCAGCGTGTAGTTTGCCTGGAAGCCAAATCCAGTTTCACCAAAGAAGTGTTGCAGTGCAAGCTCGGCACCGTACAGTTTGGCTTCTTTGTTGTTTTGCGGCAGGCTGGTACGGAATACCATTTCCGGATCGCCCGCTTCCGGCACAATATCCCATCCGGGAGTTTCACCCAGTTGCAGCAATTGTTCAGCCGAACCTGTGTAGTCGTCTGCGCCGTTCGGGAATGCTTCCGGTTGCTCCAGCAGCACCATCATCGCGAACAACGAAGTATCATCTACCGCGAAACCACGTTCTCTTAATGCCTCGGCCGCTGCAATAGCGCGTGGGCCATTGGTTTGGTCAAGAATACCAAAGAAGGTGCGATCTTCCTGGCCGGTACCAATAAAGTTGGCTACGCGTTTCTCGAAGAAACCAACAGACGCATAGCTGTTTTCCTCGAAGTACCATTCGGCAGACACGTCAAAGTTGTCTGACTCAAGCGGCAGCAGTGCCGGGTTAGACGAGCTCGCTGTTGCACGGGTACCGTTGAGCGTTGAACCTGAGGTGCCAAAGCCACTTGGTGAAACGCGCAGATCGCCATAGCCTGCCCGGGCAATCGTTTTGCTGTAAGAGAAGCGGGCTTTTACATCGTCGGTCAGCATGATGTCAAAGTCCAGGCTGGGCAGCAGGTGATCGTAATCCGCTTTTACTGACAGCGGAATGGTGTCAGTACTTGGATCGGTATACAGGCTGAAGTCGTTGTTGTTTTCCCAAATCAGGTAGCTGGGAGGGGTTACCAACGACGTTGAGGTGACGTCGGTTTTTTCGTAGCGTACACCTGCCAGGAAGTTAGCTGGCATACCACCGAGTTCGCCGCTCATGTGCACCTGGAAGTACGCCGCAGTGGTGTCTTCTTTCACTACATCGTTGTTCGAGAACACACTGCTTACACCGAAGAAGTTTGCGTCACTTGGGTACAGTGCAATGCCTTCGCGAGCCAGCGCTACCGGATCAGCGATAAAGCCCATTCCCTGACTTTGACCCGTGTTAAAGTCTTCAAACATGGCGCCGACATTGATTGGCTGCAGTAAGCCGTCTGAGAACTCGCCAGGATTCGCGATACCCCAGTTGCCTAAGGTCATGTTGTCGCCAGCCGTTTGACGAGCCACCATTTCCATTGCGCGGGTTTCGATACCGAAGTCGATTTCGCCGTCGTCGAACATCCACTTACCGTCGAGTTTGATCTGGTTAATTTCAGTGGCCTGCGAAGCATGACGGAAACGCAGAATCGAAGAGCCTACGTCACCGGCGTCTATGATACCGTTGCCATTGCCACGCGCACTGTCGTCGTACACGTTGCGATAAGTGGGTAGCTCAGTGTCGTACCACCATTCACGCGAGGCGACGCTGGGCGCACCAATACCCACGGCAATTTCACCTGAGGCTGCGTTATCACTAGGGCCGCTGGGTAAACTTTCCATTTTAGAGTGGTGCGCATCTAATGAGAACATCAGGTTGTCAGAGGCAAAATACTCCAGGTTAATACCAGCAGAGTTCAGTGTATTGGTTTGTTCACGCCATTGTTGCTCGTAGCCTTCGTCAACCGTACCTGGGTATGACTCGGCAATGTAAATGGGCGTAGCGACCGGGCCATCGTCGAAGATTACCGAGGTGACATTAGAGCCGTTTTGTACCCAGTTTGTGATTTCACCACGGTGCTCCTGAATCTCGTTTTCCGCATACAGGTAATCGAAGGTAGCAACCAGGTTATCTGAAGCCGCATACTGCAGGGTTAACTGTGCGTTAGTCCGCGTACGCTCAGTGTCAGAAAAGGCGTAGCGCAGGTCATTGGGGCGCGCATACAGCTGGCCAACGTCCGGTGCATTCTGGTAGATGTCACCGCTGTTGTTGAACAGCGTGTCCGGGTCGTTCGGGTCACCCCACACGCCAATATTCCAGTCATTCACGGTGGCACCGACATAGCCAGAGTGACGTTCCTGAATACTACCAGTCAGTGCAACACCAAATTTTGCATCATCGTCAGTCCAACTGACTAAACCAGACAGCTCAGGCGTCACGTCGTTACCTGCGCGGTTGGTGGTGTCGTGTACTGCTTTAACGCCCGTCGTTGCGCGAAATCCGGGGGTATCCAACGGTCGCGCCGTTTTAATATTTACCGTCGCGCCAATACCACCGGTGGCAATATTGGCCTTACTGGTTTTGTAGACTTCAACGCCGCGAATACCTTCAGATGCCAGGTTGGCAAAGTCAAATGCTCGGGTGCTGCCACCGCGTGTGGTACCGTCAGCGCCGCTGCCGCCACCATAGGTTTGGGCTGCTGGCATCATACGGCCGTTCAGAGTGATCATGTTGTTGCTGCCGCCAAAACCACGCACGGTAATTTCGTTACCTTCACCATTGGTTCGGCTAATTGATACACCGGTAATACGCTGGAGTGACTCGGCGAGGTTGGTGTCCGGGAATTTACCAATGTCTTCGGCGGAGATGGCGTCTACAACACCAATAGACTCGCGTTTTATTGAAGCGGCTTCTGCCAGACTCGAACGCAATCCTGTCACTTCAATGACTTCTACCGGGTCGGTGGATTGCGCGATGGCGGGAAACACAGTGGCCGTGCCAAGCAATACGGAGACTGCCTTGGTGACCATGGATTGTTTAAACTGATGTGGCTTTTTCATCTGTTGTGTCCTGTTTGGGATTACACTTGTGCCATTCCCGCCCGTTACGTCCATTCCCTGTGGGCTAATAACCTATCAGCATGAAAATCGGTTTTTTGAATGTCGGTAGCAGGCGATAAGGTGAACGCAACACACCTGTATCGCGCCTGTTAATGGCTTGTTAACTTTTTCATGTTGAGGGGGCGTACAGCCATTATTTTATTTGGTATATCAGGTGCTTTTTTTGTAATCACTGATCGCCAAAATATTACTTAAAGTGACATTCAAATTATTGATTTTAATATTTTTGTTGATTTGCGTTGTTTTGATTGGATATGCGTGGATTATCGCAAAAATGCCGTTACCGTGAAGCGTCCGGTGTAGGGATTCAGGTCGGGTATGAAATTGGCTGGAATATCCCCTGAGTGAAGCAATGCACAAGGGTAAATTACCGCGCGATTAAACGCACATGGCACCTGAGCAACACGCGAGAATAACCGGGTGTCTCCGTTAATATAGCCTGGTGTAACCGGCAAGGCGGCCAGTTCAGCGTCCAAACTTTGCTGATAACGATTAAGTGTTGCTTCGGTCACTGCTACCTGACCGGTCGGGTTATAACGGTAAATACTGGTGCCACCAAACGCCGGTGAACACAAGTAATGCACAACCGCGTATTCGTGAGAATACGGACGGTCGAAATGCGGAATAGACTGTTCCGTTGTCAGCTCAGCGGGCGGTCGCGTTACCATCGCAAAGTAAGCTTCGCCATCGCTTAGCGTGTCGGCGATTCTACATTTTTTTAAAGCCAGATTTATGGTGGCCAGCGCATAACGCAGGTAGCCAGCAGGGGCAGGCATTCTTAGCCCCGGATACAGCAGTTCGTCTTTTGGGGCTTTGCCGTTCGACAACGCGTAATCCACTAACTTGTGTGGGCCGGGCATAAAGTCGTCAATAATGACGACCTGAAATTCAGTGCCCGGCACAGGCAGCGTTGAGATACTCGTCATGGTTTAGCCGGGCAGGTATTGGCAATAAATTCAGCGTGTGACGGCATGTAGTCTACTGACTTTCTAACCACCCGTTGAATGCCTTCCAGACGTTTGGCTAATTCGTCATCCGGGAATATATCTGCGAGTGCGTTATAACCCTCAGGACGCAGTCCCTGACCATACATGACCTCAAACCAGCTTAAGTCATTGAACAGTTCATTGTTGAAACGGTTAATGCGGCCATTGGCTTTAAACTGATCGATTTTTTCCTGCAGCGTGTCTGGAATTGACATGTTTTTGCAATATCGCCAGAACGGCGTGTCTTCGCGTTCTGTTACGTGATAGTGCAGGATCAGGAAGTCGCGGATACGGGTAAATTCAAAATCCATTTGCGCATTGTATTCGTCAATGTCGCTCTGAGTGGGCGTTTGAAACGGAAAGAAACTAAAGAATTTGGAAATGGCAACCTGCACCAGATGCAGGCTGGTGGACTCCAATGGCTCCATAAAGCCACCGGCTAGCCCAACGGCCAGACAGTTCTTGTGCCAGAACTTGTTGCGCTTGCCGGTAACAAATTTAATTAACCGCGGGTCGGCAAGTAACTCTCCGTCGATATTTTCGCGCAACGTGCGTTCCGCGTCGTGATCGCTCATAAATTCACTGGAGTACACATGGCCGTTGCCTACCCGGTGTTGTAAGGGAATTCGCCATTGCCAGCCGGCTTGCTGAGCTGCCGCACGGGTGAAAGGCCAGGGTTCCTCGGTGAGCGCTGACGGCGCGGCAACGGCGCGATCACAGGGCAGCCAGTGGCGCCAGTCTTCGTAACCAGCCTTCAGTGTTTGTTCAATGAGTAATGCGCGGAAGCCCGAGCAATCAATAAAGAAATCGGCCTGATGTTCTTCGCCGTTTTCTAAGATCAACGAGCGAATATCGCCATTAGGGTGTTGTGTAACCTGAGAAACTTTACCCTCGGTGCGCACCACACCATGGCCTTCGGCGCTCTCGCGTAAGAATTTCGCATATAGCCCTGCATCGAAGTGAAAGGCGTAGGCGATATTGGACAGCGGCGAGTTACCGGCATCGAACGGTCGCATAAAGCGCTTCTCGTTACAGGCTAGCGATGACAGGGTATATTCGTCAAGTGGCGCGGCTTTGCCTTGTTGGCGCATCTTCAGCCAGTAATGGTAGAAGTGCACGCCTTCCATGTTTTTTCCTACCTCGCCAAACGCGTGGTAGTAGCTGTGACCGACTTTACGCCAGTCTTTAAACTGAATGCCTAATTTAAATGTGCCTTTCGTTCGCTTGATAAAGGTGTCTTCATCGAGCCCGATGAGATCGTTAAACAACAGAATTTGCGGTATGGTGGCTTCGCCAACGCCGACGGTACCAATGTCTTCTGATTCAATCACCTGTATTTCGCAGGGGTGATTTTTGAGAATTTTACCCAGTGCCGCTGCGGTCATCCAGCCGGACGAGCCGCCGCCGAGAATAATGATTTTTTTGAGTGGTGAATGCATAACGAACCCCAAAAACGAAAAAATCAGGCTGGCGCAAAAGCACCGGCCTGATACGGTTTACAACAGTGGTGCAAACTAGAAGTTTGCACGCATCACAAAGGCAACCCGACGGTCTGACTTAAACCATGAACGGCCGGTTTCAAGCCCCTCATTGTTTAACACCATAATGGTTTCAGACTGTGAATTGGTCAGGTTTGTGCCCTGAATACCCACCGTGACATTCTCGTTCCAGTTATAGAATATCGAGCCATCAAGCTGACCGATGTCATTGTAAAACAGCGGTGCTTTAGAGATAACGTCACGGGTTGTTAACAGGTAACGCGAACGCCAGTTATATGCTAAACGTGCGCTCCAACCGTCCTTTTCGTACATGGCAACAAAGTTAGCCGTGTGCTTAGACTGACCTTGTAGCGGCACATTGTCCAGACTTACACGAATACCGGTATCGGTGAAGTCATCACCCAACCAGCTTTCGTCTTCAACGTCGACTTCGTTGTTCGGTACACCCGAAGCATCGATGTAGGTGTACGTTGCCTGAATACCCAGTCCGTCAAACGGCGCGGGCAGCATGTCGTAGAATTGCTGATACGCAAATTCCAGACCGTCCATTTTGCCTTTACCGCCATTGGTGGTAGAGCTGAGCAACACGTTTTGTGTGCGACCCGTTGTCGGGTTGGTGTATTCCTGAACAGACGCGCCCTGAATAAAGTAGTTTTTCAGGTCTTTGTGGAAGTAAGTCACACTTAACTGACCAACATCTGCGAAATACCATTCAAGCGCGATATCGTACTGTGACGACTCCATGGGTTTCAGGTAAGGGTTGCCACCTGAGCCTGTCCAGGCGGGTACATATGCAGTTTGTACCAGGTTAGTACCTGGCTCTGGCGGATTATCCGGATCCGGGTTAGATATAGGACGAACCGCTTGTACTGATTCATTACCCAAAGACGCTCTGTTGCGCACGTCACCCATATCTGGCAGCGCTACCGCTTTAGAGTAAGCGAAACGCGCAATCAGGTCGTCGGCCACTTCCATTTTGAAGTTAAAGCTGGGTAACAGCATATCGAAATCAGTTTTGGCCGACAAACGTTCTTCAGCATCATTACCAAAGGCTCTCTCTGAGTCAGACAGGTAATTCAACTGATCACCAATCCAGCGGTTTTCTTCGGCTGCCAGCGCCTCTTCCAAATCGGCGTAGTTACCCGCTGCAACCTGCTCGTTTAACCAGTTAGACACGATTTCGCCAGTGAGTGGGGCACCTTGTAGTGATTCTGGTGGTAAGAAATCAGGTACCAGATCCGGGAAGGTCACTGCGCCATCCGCACTGCGGTCAAGTTTTACGTAACGCAAACCAACGTTACCGCTATAGCGCAAGTCCCCGGTGCCTTCAAAGTTAACCCGCAGGTAAATGGCTTTGTTGGTTTCGGTCGTAATGTTCACTTCGCCAGGCGTAAAGATGCCGTATTTTTCGTCAACACCAGGTCTGTCCGGATACGGCTCCCAGGTACCGCCTGCAGACATGTATGGGCGAGCGCCGTTAATGATAGAGCGAACATAAGCTTCCGTTGCATGGATAGTCTGGTTGCCCGGAATATTGGCTACGCCACCACCGTGGAAATCAGACCAATCCACGTATTCAAAGTTACTTGAATCTACCGGGATAGTGTCTAACCAGCCAGCAGGCGCTGCACCGGTAAATTCAGGCGCTAACGAACCCCAGTTCCAACTGGTAGAACGCACGGTCTGTTCGCGTTTGGCATAACGTACACCGGCCTGAACCGACGTGAATATACCATCGCTATCCAAGTGATAGGTGCCGTCTAAGCGCGTCGCGATTGAGTCACCTTCAGAACGCTCGTAGTGATCCATTGCGCTTCGTAGGAAATAGGAAGTCGGATCCTGGAAGTAGTTGGTATCGCCTGCGGGATCATCAGTAAAGCCTGGGTAAACACCTCCGGCGTATACGTCTGGATTTTCATCACGATAACCAAAATAGGGTTCCAGCAACGTCATGGTGGGTGTGCTGCCTGTTACATCGTAATACTGACCCGCGAACGCGGCGGTGTGCACAACGATATCATCGTCTTTGGTTTTAGCTTTGATGTACTGAATGTCACCTACCAGTTCGAGTGCATCCGTAGGCATCCACTCTAAATTGAACGACAGGTCTTCAACCAGGGTATCGGTTTGTTTTACACGCGAATCAAACTGGTATGGATAACCAAACTGCGGACGGCCGCCGCTTTCCCATGAACGAATGACACGGTCATTGTTACCGTCAGATGCACGCCATCCGTCAACACCCTGAACCATGGTACCAGAGCCAAACAAGCCGTTATCGTCGAATGTAAATTCGGTGCCATCCAGCGCCCGGGTACGACGGTTTTCGATGTTGTAGTAACCACCCTGATATTTAACGGCCTGCTCGTGCCATGACAGCGATGCGTCTGAACGAATGTACTGCATGGTCGCTAGCAGGGTTTCGTCTTCATTTTCCCATTGCAGGGTACTGGCGAAACCTTCGCGTTTACGGTCATCAAATTTCTTCAGCAGGTTAGACGCGTTCGGAATCCAAACGGTGCCGTTGTTGTCGTCGCCAACAAAGGCTTCTGCACCGGCCAGGTCGCGTGCGTAATACTGCACGAAAGCGTCAGACTGGATACCGTGTGACTCACCGTATAACTGTGAGTTTGCATAGTTAACCAGGAAACCAATTTCACCGTTGCCATCGAGGTCAAATCGATCGCTGTATAAACCAGAAAAGGTAGGGCTGCCTTTCTCGGCAACGTCGCCGTATGAATAATCACCGCCAAACGCGATTACCCGACCATCGGAGTCGAATGGTTTACGGGTACGGAGGCTAACGGTACCACCGATACCGCCTTCAATCATGTCGGCTGTCTGGTTTTTATAAATATCCACGCCGCCCATTAGTTCGGGGGATACATCCTGAAAAGAAAGGCCCCGGCCACTGTTTGCAGTAAAGGAGTCACGGCCGTTAAATTCACTTCGTGTCTGGGTCATACCACGAATGATGGCGCCGCTGCCTTCTACGCTAAAGTGGTCTGGGTCGTCGGGGCCGGCAAACCGTTCAATGGAAACACCCGGCAAACGCTGGATAGCTTCCAGTACGCTGCGGTCAGGCAGTGTACCAATGTCATCGGCAGTAATGGCATCAACCACCGTGTCTGAAAATCGCTTTAAGTTCTGTGCATTCAGCAGGTTACCGCGAATACCTTTAACTTCAATTGTTTCTACTACTTCTTCATCTTCTGATGCTTGTTCTTGTGCTGCAGGGGCTTCTTGCGCCCATGATGAGTGTAAAGCAGACAAAACGGTTAATGCCAAAATGGACTTATTAAATGGGTGTGCAAATCGCTTATTGTGTGCCCGTGCTTTAGCCATTATCACGTCTCCGTTGAGATTAAATGGAATAGTTATGTCCGTTTTTCGCTCTGTCACTGCTCCCAACAGCAGGTAAGACAGATGTGAGAAATGGTCCGAGCATAGTGATGGAGTCAATAAGAACTATCAATGGAGTGTTAAAATATCACAACGTGAAAACAAATAATCGCAACAAAATATTAACAACAAACATAATAGACATTCATTTTGTGAATCGGTTCATTTTTTGTTTTTATGAGCAATTCACGGATTTTTGGATTGTTTTTGGTGCTTTTTTTGAGGGTCTTTGAGTGTTTTTATGAAATTGCTTCGCAGTGAAAGTGATACGTTTCACTGCGAAGGGTTCAGCGTGGAAAGTTAGTAAAGATTGTTCATTGCCGCCAGGGTATAAACCAACGGTGCATTCCAGTTTATTGCTATTTCGTTGGATGCATAGCTGCACCAATCATCTACATATGACTTCGCGGGGAAGTCTGAGCTGTAGTCACAGCCATCCTGTTGGCCACTGTGAGGACCACCTGCAACAAAGCCTGGAACCGGATCTGCTATGGTGTCGGCTTGTGACTGGCGATGGTGAATAAACCGAGGTGGTTTAGTGCCGAAACCGGTGACAAAGCTATAGCCGGTTGGGTTTTTCCCCAGCACATAGTCTACCAGGTGGCTCATTGCAGTTCGGTAGCTGTTGTTCTGAGTCAGTGAATAGGCCGTTGCCAGGATCATGCCGTGGTTCATAGCAACGCCATTGCTGCCCCATACAAAATCGTTTTCCCGCATTGCCACATGGAAACCAGAAGTCGCATCCACATCTACCAACTGGTCTGCATAGCTAAGAAAGTCGCTTTCAAGCGTGTCATACAGACTGGATGATAAGCGCGCTTTGCCTTCTTTTAAGAGCGACAAATACGCCAGCCCCATCGTGCTTCCCCAATTCGGGGTAGAGGGCGCACCAAGGTGGGTATTTAGCGCATCCAGATACACGGATTTGCCTGTTGTAATTAACAGTTCACTGGCCGCCCAGGCAAATTCATCATCAAAGTTGCTATCGCCATATTCTCCCGTGCTTACATTGTCAGGGTTTTTATAGGGCATGTCAGGATTCTCGACTGCCCATTGCCAGGCGCTTTCAGCAGCACTCTGATAGGTGTTGGCAGAAGCGGGAAATACCCGGGCGGCAGTGGCCATTACGGCGGCAAAGTTAAGTGCCGCTGCTGTGCCTTTCCCTACGAAATAACGTTGCTCGTTGGCCTCGTGTGGCATCACGTCCGGCGCAAAGTTCAGGGTGGTTAACTTGTGAAAGACGCTACCATCCTGATCCTGCATAGTCGCCATCCAGTCCAGGTTCCAGAGTATTTCATCCAGCATATCGGGCTGGGTGTTGGTAGACTCCGGAATATTCCATTGCCGGCTGTCGTAAAAGTCGCTGAAATCCAGGTAAGCACGTAAGAGTGTGTAAGTGGAGATCCCGGAATTTACGATGTACTTGTTGTAGTCACCGGCATCGTACCAACCTTTGGGGCTTGGGCGTACATCCGAGGGATTATCCAGAACCGCTGCCTGCGTATCCGGATGCCCCGCCGGGCGTTGCCATTGTCCGGCAAATGCGGGGTCGAGCGCCATGCCGGCGCGATTAAAGTAATAGGCTTTAATCGCGGCATCGTGAATGTCACCGTACGCATCGTCACGAATCTCGAAGCTGGTACTGTGATTGCTGTCTGCCAGCGTCAGCCGGTAATTGCCTGTTTGGGTGAGAGCACCGACATCTATTATGGCTGCGCTTTCACCTGCTAACGGCCACAGGGCCGGTTGCCCGGATTCACCGCTTAATACCACCTGATTGGTGTCGATGCGGGTTACTTCAAAGCGCAGGCGGGTACTCGTTGTTACGACTATTTCTTTGGCCTGATCAGGAATAAAACCGACCTGGTTAGTATATAAGCTGATATTTTCAGGCGGCGCTTCTGTTGGCGGCGGCGAAGGTGTGCCATTGCTCTGCGTGCTTCCTCCACCTGAGCATCCTGCTACCACTAATGCTATAGCGGTATATACTGCTGAGCGTGTTAATCTGTGTCCAGTCAAAACCCGTTTGTTATACATGTGCCACCTGTCTGATTAAATTATTGTGTGTTTTTAATTATGACCATTGCGTAATTTATGGCGAAACAGTGCGTTCAAATGGCGGCGCAGGTAAGCCTGCCCGGTTGTATAGCCCCGCAGCCGGATTGTCTCCCCAAGCGTAACGTACTGTAGTCGGGCTAACGACATCAGGGTGCTGAAGCGTGATTTTATTGCCGCTTAATTGCACGTTAGCCCAGTGAAAACGGCCATCTTGTCCGGCAATAGCAAAGCTTTTTCTGAGTGATGTATTGGCATGCAGCCCGTCATCAGCATGGGCAAACGTCAATGTTAGCGTGTTGCCGTCGCGGGTAATGCCTGAAATTTCCGGGCCGCGGTATGTTACCGGATGTTTATAAACCAGGTGTTGGGCAGCCAGAGCAAGCCTTTGCCCTACTGCTTTTTTGTTTACCGGGTGGATGTCATTCCATTCACCAATATCAATGGTCACGATCAAGGCAGTATTGTCGAGTTCAGTGCTTTTGTATTGTTGATCGCGCAAGCGAGCCCAACTGCTGTCTGTTGGCTTATCGTGACGATCCATAAAATTGGTGAGTTGCACTATAAAGAAGGGGAGGTCAGGTTGTTGCCAGCGCGCTCGCCAATTAGTCATCATTGACGTCAGCTTGTCCCGATAATCTTCGGGTCGTGAGGCATTCGATTCGCCCTGATACCAAAGTACCCCGCTGATTGGAAATTGTGTTGCCGGCGCTATCATGGCGTTAAACAACCCCATTGGCTTCCAGCGAATAAAGGTTGTTGAAGGCGTATTTTCTGTGGTTGCCGCGACTTTATACTGCCAGTCGCCTGCCAGACTAATCCGCGCCTGATCGTTCCCCAGGAAATACATTTTATCGGGTACGAACCCAGTGCTCCCGCCATTCGAGACAACGCGGATAGCAATCACATTGTCGCCTTTTCTTAGTGCTGAAACCGGCACGGTATAACGACGTGGAGGATACTGATAGGTGGTGTTACCGACTCTTTGCCCATTCACATAAGCCTCATCCGCATCGACAATTCGTCCCAATCGCAGTGTCAGTGGTGCGTCAGGCACTTCAGCCAGAAAGACGTGTTTGCGCAACCACCAAACGCCAGCGAAACCTGACTCACTACCGGGCAGGTTTCCTGGTACTGTCAGAGTTTGCCAGTCCTGGTCATCCAACGAGGGGGTAAACCAAGGTGTATCTTTCAGGCCTTTATCCAGCTCGTGTAACGCCTGATACCAAGCCTGCTGTTCGGCTTGTTCTGTCTGCTGCGTTTTCTGAATGTTTTGCGGATTGGCAAAGTATTCGCCTGCTGCAATGTCGTCCGGGTAATCAGTTAACAGCGTTTTTGCCATCCATGCTTCAATGGGGGAGCCGCCCAGTGACGCATTCACAATGCCAATGGGCACGCCTTCTGATAAGTGAAGTTCCCGGGCAAAATAATGTGCTACCGCCGATAATTTCGCGATATGCGCTGGCGTGGCAGTCAGCCATTGACCGGAGGAGTAATCCTGGTTTTCGCCGTCAAAGCGATATTCATCGGGTACAGTAAATTCTCTGATAAGCGGATAATCTGCGTCTTTCACATCGTCGGGATACGCTTCCTCAACGCGAGCCATAGGCAGTTCCATATTTGACTGACCGGATGTGAGGTAAACATCACCAAAGTAAAGGTCGCGAATAACCTGAGTTTCTTCTGCTTCGACCTTGAGTATATAAGGGCCGCCTGCTGTCTGAGCGGGTAGTGAGACAGACCATTGCTGATTGGCGGCTGTGGCCTCACCTATCAAAGTATCGTTCAGCCAAACTTTAACGGTTGTTGCATCGGTAGTACCCGTGATCGGGATTGCCTGATGCCGTTGCAGCACAGCGCCATCGGAAATTAGTCGGTGAATAGTCAGCGCCTGAGTTGGCAAGCTGATTAATAACGCCAAAAGCAAATAACCATAACGCATGGCTTACTCCTTGATAGGCAGAGGGGGATGAGGTTGTATATCGGTGTCCGTAAAAAGCATGAAGCCTGCCGGTGTTATGCGGCAGGCTTCAAAGCGGGAGCTATCGGCCAAATAATACCTGATTGACCTGGTTTTCCAGCAGTTCCTGCTTACCGGAAACCTGTTTAGGATCCAGATTACTGCGGGTTGCCAAATCAGCCAGTGACGCCAGCGAATATTCGCCGCCCAGGATTTGTTTACCCATGGCGTCGTCCCAACCGGCGTAACGTTTTGCTTTTGTATCGGCAATAAAGTCGTTTTCGATGATAGCGGCAGCCTTCTTCAGACCCAGCGCACAAGTGTCCATACCACCGATGTGGCCGTGGAACAGATCGGCCGGATCAGTGCTTTGACGACGCAGTTTGGTATCGAAGTTGAATCCGCCAGACGTATAACCGCCGTTTTTCAGGATTTCGTAACAAATCAGTGTCATTTCCTCGACGCTGTTCGGGAACTGGTCTGTGTCCCAACCCAGTTGCGCGTCGCCGCGGTTGGCATCGATAGAGCCAAACACATCAAGCGCGAATGCCGTGGCAATTTCGTGGTGGAATGAATGGCCGGACAACGTAGCGTGGTTGGCTTCAATGTTAACCGCGAACTCTTTTTCCAGACCAAACTCTTTCAGGAAACCATACACAGTGGCTGTGTCGTAGTCGTACTGATGTTTAGTTGGCTCTTGTGGCTTAGGCTCAATCAGTAACAAACCGTCGAAACCAATTTTGTATTTGTGCTCTACGACCATATTCATAAAGCGACCAAACTGTTCTCTTTCGCGCTTCAGGTCGGTGTTTAACAGCGTTTCGTAGCCTTCACGGCCACCCCAAAGCACATAGTTTGCGCCGCCCAGTTTCTTGGTCGCATTCATGGCGTGGAATACCTGAGTTGCAGCACGCGCGAAAATGGCTGGATCCGGATTCGTCGCAGCGCCTGACATGTAGCGCGGGTGACTGAATACGTTCGCGGTACCCCACAGTAACTTCATACCAGTTTCTTCTTGCTTGGCGCCAAGAATGTCCGTCATTTCGCTGAAGTTGCGGATGTAGTCGTTAATGCTGTCACCCTCGGGAGCGACATCGATATCATGGAAGCAGTAAAAAGGTGCGCCCAGTTTGCTAAAAAACTCAAACGCGACATCGGCTTTTTGCTTGGCGCGTTCCATGGCATCACCAGGTTGCAACCATGGGCGACCGAAGGTACCGCCGCCAAACACATCTGCGCCGTCCCAGCAGAAGTTATGCCAGTAGCATGAAGCAAAGCGCAGGTGCTCTTCCATGGTTTTGCCTAACACCACTTCCTGGGGGTTATAGTGTTTAAATGCCAGTGGGTTAGTTGACTCAGCACCTTCGTACTGGATAGCGCTGATGTCCTGAAAGTAGTCTGCCATAATTAGCTCCAAAATGTGGCCGAATGGCCCGTTGAATAATGATTGCAAATAATGTTTGAGCGCAACCCATTCGACAATTATGTTAATTTGAACGTGTCTTGTGTTTTTTGTTAAAAATGTGATTCAAGGCTGAAATACAATTCGCGGAACTTCTGACGTCTGTGACGGAAGTAGTCCTGTAGTGTCGGATCAGGCTCATAAGCACCGACTTTTTTAGGTACCGGGCAGATATCAGAGATTGGTGTTAGCGGATTCACCGCAACTTGAGCGAGACGCGCTGCGCCTAAAGCCGGGCCAACATCGCCGCCTTCGCGGTAGTCCATGGCTATGCCAGATACATTGGCCAGCAGCTGGCGCCAGTACACACTTTTAGCACCCCCACCAATCAGACTGATGCCATCGACACTTACGCCGCTGTCGTGAACCACGTCAATGCCGTCGGCCAATGCCATGGATACGCCCTGAATAACAGCCTGCGCCATCTGTGCCCGGGTTGTTGATGCTGTGATGCCGAAGAAGCCTGCTTTGGCATTCGGATTATTGTGGGGAGTACGCTCACCGGTGAGATAGGGCAGGAAAAACGGAATATCCGGATCGTCTACACGGGTATTGTTCACTACATTATTGATTAAGCTGGCCACGTCCTGATAACCGGCGTTGCGTGCATACCAATCAAGACAGCTGGCTGCGCTCAGCGTAACAGACATCAGGTGCCAGCGGTCCGGCATGGCGTGACAAAAGCTGTGTACGGCAGAGTCAGGCTTACTGCGGAATTCGTTGGTAACCGCGAAATACACGCCTGAAGTGCCAAGCGACAGCATGGCCTGGCCCGGCTCTACAATGCCACAGCCAATTGCGCCTGCTGCGTTGTCACCTGCACCGGCGACAATAGCAACCGATTTCATGCCCCATTTTTCGGCCAGTGAATTGTGCAGATAGCCGGTGACCTCATTGCCTTCATAAAGCTTGGGCATATGCGATTCGTTCAGTCCGCAGGCCATCAGCATGGATTTGCTCCAGCTGCGTTTACCTACGTCCAGCCAGCTCGTGCCGGCACTGTCAGACATATCCGAGGCATACTCGCCGCTGAGTTTGAAGCGCAAGTAGTCTTTAGGCAGCAGTACTTTGGCTATCTGCTTGTAAATGTCCGGCTCGTTGTCTTTTACCCAGAGCAGTTTAGGTGCAGTAAATCCCGGCATTACAATATTGCCGGTGATTTTTCGCGCACTCTTTACGGTTTTTTCTATTTCGGTACATTGTTTTTCGCTTCTGCCGTCATTCCATAAGATGGCTGGGCGTAAGACTTTACCCTGACTATTCAACAGAGTCGCACCGTGCATCTGCCCGGCAAGGCCAATTGCCTTTACACTTTCCAATGGCATTTTGCTGGCAAGATGGTCCAGTGTTTTACAGGTTGCCTGCCACCAGTCTTCAGGCGCTTGCTCTGACCACAGTGGCTTGGGCATGGATACTGACAGCGGTGCGCTTGCCGATTCGATAACCTGTCCGCGTTCATCCGTAACGATGGTTTTTACACCTGAGGTGCCTAAGTCTATTCCTATATACATATCTATCTTTTCGAGTAAAACGTTATACCGCGTATGCTGATTGCGAAAACATCAGATCGCAATTACGAAAACTTGTTATTATTTTGTTAATTTAATTTCGATGTATTAGTATGCTGGCTGTAAGTAAAAAACATAAAAAATATTTACTGAATTTAGTTCAACGGGGCACATCACATGTTTGAACAAAAACACAGCATTACATTGCTATTTAACGCCAATAAAGTATACGACCGCCGGGTTATCGCCGGTGTTGGGGATTACCTGCAAACGTCTAAGGTAGACTGGGACTTATATCTGGAAGAAGATTTTATGGCCCGTCTTGAGCATCTGGACGAATGGAGCGGTGACGGCATTATTGCCGATTACGATAATCCGGAAATTCAGGCTGCCTTGCAGAAAGCCAAGGTGCCGGTAGTGGGGATCGGTGGCTCGTATGCCAATCCGGCTGATTATCCGGACGTTCCTTATGTGGCAACAGATAATCACGCGCTGGTACAAGCGGCCTTTGAGCATCTTCGCCAGAAAGGTATTCAGCGCTTTGCGTTTTATGGCGCCCCGGTAAATGAGCACGCGCGCTGGGCACAGGAGCGTGAGAATGCTGTGTTGGAAATTACCCGCTCTCAGGGGTACGAATGCTACGTGTATCGTGGACACCCTGTGCGTCCTGAGACGTGGCAATACACCACCAAGCGTTTGGCAGACTGGTTGAAAAGCCTGCCAACACCCATCGGAATTATTGCTGTGACCGACTCGCGAGCACGGCATTTACTTCAGGTGTGCGACCACATCGGTATGATCATCCCGGACAAGATGTCGGTGATTGGTATTGATGACGACGAGTTAGCCAGATACCTAAGCCGCGTGAGTTTGAGTTCAGTACGCCAGGGCTGTTTTGAGTTGGGGGAGCAGGCAGCGCGCCTGTTGCACAAAATGCTGAAAGGGCATAACCCGCCGAAAAAGCCGATTTTAATTTCACCTGAATGTGTGGCTGAGCGACAGTCGACCGACTTCAAAGCCATCAGTGACCCACATGTAATGCAGGCAATGCACTATATCCGTCAGAATGCCTGTCGAGGCATTAAAGTAGAGCAGGTGCTGGATTATGTAGGTGTGTCGCGTTCAAACCTGGAAAATCGGTTCCGTGAAGAGCGCGGTCACAGTATCCATACGGAAATCCACAACGAGAAACTACAGCGTGCCTGTAAGATGCTGGAAAACAGTAATGAAGCAACATCGCAAATTGCCAAGATATGCGGATATCCGTCATTACAATACATGTATGCCGTATTCAAAAAGCACTTTAACCAAACGCCTAAAGAATATCGTGATGCTATGAAAAACAATGACGAAGAAGACAGCCTGGTATTACAAGTGTCTTAAAGTCAGGTTTCAAAGGGTTAACAAAGCACCCGCTTCGCGTGTCGAAGTGGGCGTTTTTTTATTTCAACGGGCCAATCAGGGCAATAACATTTCATTCACAAAAAACGCAACTACGAAAGTTTTATTTCATAAAGCTGCTTCATTGAAGCGCCGCGCGCTTTCACGTTAAATGCCAGATTACATAACGTATTGAATGAAGTTATAACGTGAAGAAAAAAGTGATATCAGCGCTCTCGCTGATAGGTTTGTATCTGCCGGGGGCGTCAGCAACTGACGCAGTAGAGTTTGACTGGTTTCGGTACGACACGCCACCCGCGCTGTACGAAGTCGAAGAGACGCAATTTAAAAACCCGGTATTACCGGGATACTACCCCGACCCATCTATTACAAGAAAAGGGGATGACTACTACCTGGTTAATTCCTCGTTCTCGTATACCCCGGGTTTGCCGGTTTTTCACAGTAAGAATCTGACTGACTGGAAGCTTGTGGGTTATGCGTTGGATCGCGCGTCACAGACCTCATTTACCGGACTTGGGATGTCCCGAGGCATTTTTGCTCCTACCTTGCGCTACCACGATGGTGTGTTTTACCTGATTACCACGGCGGTAGACAGTGGGGGAAATTTCATATTAACCGCGACGGATCCTGCGGGTCCATGGTCTGAGCCTGTCTGGCTGCCAGAAGTGGGTGGAATTGACCCGGATATCTTTTTTGATGATAACGGCAAAGCCTACATTGCCCACAATGATGCGCCACCGGGAGAGCCTTTGTACAACGGTCATAGGGCAATCTGGTTATGGGAATTTGACCTGACTACCATGAAAGTCGTGCCTTCGTCGCGCAAGTTGTTGGTAAACGGCGGCGTGGATATTAGTCAGAAGCCAGTATGGATTGAAGGTCCGCATATATACAAAAAAGACGGCTGGTATTATTTAACCTGCGCAGAGGGTGGAACCGGTCCACAGCATTCCCAGGTGGTATTTCGAACGCGTTCGCTGAATGATGCGTTTGTACCTTATCAAAACAACCCTATTCTGACCCAACGGGATTTACCGTTGCCTCGGCCTGATGCGGTAGACGCTGCGGGTCATGCTGACTTTATTCAGGGCCCAGATGGACGCTGGTGGAGCGTCTTCTTAGCGACACGTCCTTATTTGAATGACTGGTATAACACGGGCCGAGAAACCTTCTTGCTGCCTATGACGTGGCAGACGGGGTGGCCAATGATACTGCCATCCGGTAAGCCGATACCGGTCACCTTGCCTAAACCCTACCCGGACATTAAAAGCGAAAGCACCGCATTTTACAGCTGGCGTGAAGACTTTACGGATGTGGAATTGGGATTGCGTTGGCAAGGTCTACGCAGCTTTAATCGGGATTGGGTGCATATTCAGGGCGGCCGGATGAAACTGACGCCGTTGCGTGAACCGCTTACCAGTAAAGGTGATGTCAGTTATTTGGGCGTACATCAATCAGCCGCAGAATACGCGGTTGAAACCGAGATGTATCTGCCTGAGAGCACGGGTGTGAGCGGTGGGCTTGCCGCTTTTCAAAGTGAGACATTTCACTATTATTTTGGTGCGCGTTATACAACTGCCGGCACACAGCTTTTTGTAGAGCGCACAGTCGACGGCAAAACCTCAACGGTTGCTACGCATAGACTGAAAGCGATGCAGCCTGAAGCGATAACCCTGCGTATTCGTGGTGATAAAGAGCGGATTTATTTTGATTTTCGCACATCCAGAGGATGGACCTCAATGCTGGAAAAAACGGCAAATATATCCTCGCCGGCGATGGATGCGACCTGGTTAAGTACAAATAAAGCCGGTGGCTTTGTAGGCACAACGCTGGGCCTGCACAGCCGAAAAGACTAACGGAGTAAGACATGTTTAAGCAGTGTATTGTTATTATTTGCGCCCTGGTTGTCAGTGCGGTATCACCCGTTATGGCCTATGTGTCTTTTTCACCAGACTCTCAGTCATTTGTGGTGGCAGATAAGGCGAGTGGCAAGGTCGCGAGTATTTGGGTCGACCCGAATGCAAGCTCCGGTATTCTTCTGGCAGCGAAAAACCTGCAGTCTGATATTCACAAGGTAACCGGCCTTACACCGGTTATTGTTCATGATGCCCAGACACTATCCGGACAGGTGATCATCATTGGTGAGCGAGGCGCTGCTGCACCTGTAGATCGATTATTTGCTGACGGTACCCTCAGCATTGAAGAAAATGCCAATCAATGGGAAGGCTATCAGCTGGCTCACGTACAACACCCATTTGATGGGGTTGAGCAAGCCTGGGTCATCAGTGGGTTTGATCGTAGAGGCGTCATTTACGGCATCTATGATTTGTCGGAAAAAATGGGCGTATCACCCTGGTACTGGTGGGCAGATGTGCCAGTCGTGCAGCGTGATGGTGTGTACATTGCCGCCGGTTCACAGGTGAGTGATGCGCCAAAAGTGAAATACCGCGGCATCTTCCTGAATGATGAAGCGCCGGCATTAACCAATTGGACCCACGAAAAATTCGGTGGCTACAACGCGACGTTTTATCGCCATGTGTTTGAACTTTTGTTGCGTTCAAAAGCTAACTTTTTATGGCCCGCGATGTGGAACAATGCATTTGCCGATGACGATCCGCAGAACATGTATCTGGCCCATGAAATGGGCATAGTGATGAGCACATCACACCACGAGCCCATGATGCGGGCCGATAAGGAATGGAATCGTTATGGTAGTGGCCCCTGGGAGTATTCGACAAACCCAGACAAGCTCTATGAGTTCTGGGTTGAGGGTGCCAAGCGCTATAAAGACAAGGACGCAATTTTTACCATGGGCATGCGAGGACAGGCTGATACGCCAATGAGCGAAGGAGAAAATATTGGCCTGTTGGAGCGCATTGTTGCCGACCAGCGGGAAATACTGGCTAAGCACATAGACAAACCAATCGATGAGATCCCTCAGGTTTGGGCATTGTACAAAGAAGTGCAGGGCTTTTATGAACGCGGTATGCGTGTACCTGACGATGTAACGTTACTCTGGGCCGATGATAACTTCGGCAACGTACGCCGTTTGCCTACCAGCGACGAACTTGGACGACAAGGCGGGGCGGGTGTGTATTATCATTTTGACTATGTCGGCGGGCCGCGTTCATACCGCTGGATCAATACTGTGCCACTGGGCAAGGTGTGGGAGCAAATGAATCTGGCCTGGGACTATGGTGCAGACCGTATTTGGATCACTAATGTAGGCGATCTGAAACCGATGGAGTTACCCATTAGTTTCTTTCTGGCCCAAGCCTGGGATCCTTCGGCGTTTGATGAAACTTCGCCGGACAGCTTTACTCGTGAGTGGGTACGAAAACAGTTTAATGGTCAGTACACAGACGAGATTACCCGGTTACTAAATACCTACACATTGCACAACGGCAGAAGAAAACCCGCCGCGATTGCGCCGGATACTTACAGTGTGCTGAACTACAACGAAGCCAGTCGGATCAGCGCAGAACTGGCGGATGCAGCTGCGCTGGCAGAGAAAATCCATGCAGACATTGACAGTGCCTACCGCGACAGCTTTTTCCAGTTGGTCGGCTACCCGCTGTGGGCTTCACAAACAATGTTTGAGCTGAATCATGCACAGGCGCTTAATCGCCTCTATGCAGAACAGGACCGCAGCACCACAAACGAGATGGCGGCAAAAGTAAATGGCTGGTTTGCCCGGGATGAGCAGTTGCGTGATGCTTATCATGAGTTGAGAGGCGGCAAATGGAATCACATGATGTCGCAACCGCATATCGGGTTTGTACACTGGCGTAATCCTCCTGCAAACCTGCCGCCTGTTGTTCACACCAAAGCCTTGGCCACGCCTGCCGTGGCTGATATGGGCGTCGCCGTGGAAGGTAGTCGCTTGTACTGGCCGGCAAACGAAGGGCAGGGTAAACCCCTGACATTGCCCACGTTTACCCCTTTTGGCGAGTCATCGCGCACCGTCACCGTGTATAACCGCCAGGGCAAGATGTTTAACTGGAAAGCGAAAACGTCTCACGACTGGATTCTTGTCGATAAACAAGGCGGAGCGTTAACTGCAGAAGAGCAGGTATCGGTCAGCATTGACTGGCAGAAACTGCCCGCAGGCGAGCACACCGGCAGCGTATTTGTGTCTGGCACTGGGTGGGGTGGAGCAAGTATTGACGTTGTTGCGGTTAAACCCGACCTGTTACAGAGTCCGCAGCCTGGCGACTTTATTGAAGGCGACGGTTACATCGCAGCCAATGCCACCAGTGCAACCATTCTGAATGGCGAGGCGGGCGAATGGCGCCGGGTATCGTTGCACGGGCGCACCGGAGCAGCGATGCGTACGGCTGTCGAACCCCATGCCTTACTGGATACCGGAAACGCACCAGCATTACAATTCCCATTGTATTTTACCTCGAGCGGTGAATTTTCACTGTCTTTGCAGTTGTCGCCGTCGTTGCCCTTTGACGCGGCAACCGGCATACAATTGGCAATTGCATTGGATGATAAGCTGCTGGGTACAGTGAGTTTACCTGAACAGTCAGACAAGAAAGCCTGGGAGCAAGGCGTGCTAAATAATGTGAAAACCCTTACTTCAACATTGCCCGTTGCTAAACCCGGACGCTATACCTTAACGGTTTACGGTTTGACACCGGGCGCGGTGTTGCAAAAGGTGGTAGTGGATACCGGTGATCTTAAATCCAGCTATCTGGGTCCATTAGAACGCCGTTATAAACTATAAGCGCGACCAAGGCGGGGTGTGAACGGTAATGATGTGTTCATCCCCGCGTTGTTGTCTTGCCGGGTTTCATTATTTCACAACACTCCATGAAGATAAGTTAAGCTTATTTCCAATGATGCTCAGCCAGTAGTTTAATTTTGTTTGGTTGCGGTAATTGTTTACCAGCTGATGAGCACAGCTGTCTTTAGACTCTGTCTCACGGTGCTTTATTTCTGCGGTGCTTTCTTTGTTCATCCTGCTTATTCCTTGTAAGGGTGACGGTATGAACAGTGTGGCGGTTTGCCCTTTACATCACCAACGATCAATCCTAACATCACATATAAGTACAGGTTATGTTATTGAGGTAGCATGGATAAGCGTCTCAGGTGGCTGAACAACCTGCTGTGTTTTGAGGTAGCAGCGCGGCATCAAAGCTACAGTAAAGCAGCAGAAGAACTGTCGATTTCACAAGCGGCTGTGAGCCAAAAAATGCGTCAGTTAGAAGACTGCCTGAACGTAAGGCTATTTACCCGGCAAGCGCGAAATATGGCGCTGACCGCTCAGGGTAAAGTGTTACTGGCGTCTTGTCAGCGCGGTTTTTCCGATATCGTAGAAGGACTGAATCAGGTTCAGGAAGCGCCGGTAGAAGGTGCGCTAACCGTCAGTTCTACACAGGCATTTTGCGCCTTGTGGCTGGTTCCGCGATTAATCGACTTTTACACCGCGCAGTCGCACATTAATATCAACGTGCTGGGCTCAAACCGGGTAGAGGATCTCAACGATGGGAAAATAGATGTCGCTATTCGCTTTAGTACCAGCAGTACGCATTTACACAGACCGTCACTCGTGGTTGAGCAAATAGGCGATAATCCGGTATTCCCCGTCTGTGCACCGTCTGTTGCGGCCAGATTATCTGCAACGCACCCAAAGGATCTGCTATCTGCAAGACTCTTTAGTCTTGCCCATGAAAATAGGGTGAATTGGGAAACCTGGTTCGAATCTGCCCACGTAGATATACATCACACTTCACTAAGTAAAACCGAAGTTACCTCGAGCGATCTTGCGTTAAGCGCTGTGTTGGCGGGGCATGGCGTGATGCTGGCTTCAGACATTATGGTTGGGGAGTACCTGAAGTCCGGGCAACTGGTGGTCCCGGTAGACTTCCCGCACCCGGTGAGTTGGAAAGCACACTTGGTTTACCTGAAAAATTCACCAAAACACAAACGAATCAAGGTGTTTTGCGACTGGCTGAAAGCACAGATGCCGTTTGACGAACCAGGCGGTAAAACCGGTTAACGGGTGAATAGATCTGTCTCAAAATTTCACTCGTGTTCTGAATTGTCAGGGGACGTTGCCCTACTAATTAAATGAATGACTACATTACTTATTCTGTTAATGTGAACGGATAACAACTAACAGGCAGAAAGATGGATAACGAAACGACAGGGAATCAGGAGCAGCATGAAGCGCAAGCTATACCGGTGCAAACCAAAAACAGCCAGGTCTGGTTGCTCAAAGCGCTTCTGGTATTGGCCGCTATCTATACATTGTTCCTTGCCAAGTCGCTATTAATTCCTTTGTTTTTCTCGGCGTTTATAGCCCTGTTGTTAAGCCCGTTGGTGACGCTGGCGAAAAAGTATTATGTTCCGCGCACGCTGTCTGCGGCACTGTTAATGGCGTTGCTGGTTACGCCCTTTACGTTTTTGGGGCTGGAATTAGCGGAGCCCGCCGAGCGCTGGATGCACTCCCTGCCTGAGATTGCAGGCCAAATAACCGAAGAAATCGAAGAGATCAGCGAGACGCTGAAAGCCGGTGCAGAAAACACACCGCCCGAGCCAAAGCAGGAGAGTTCATCTTTCTTCAGTTGGTTTAACGATGAAGAAAAGCCTGAGCCCAACCCGGAAGACGACAGTTCGGTCACTGAACAGATAAAGCAGAACAGTATTGAAATGGGCATCGCGATGTTAGGTAACGCCCCTTTGTTGATCGCTCAGGTGTTTGCCTGTCTGATTTTGATTTTCTTCTTACTGGTATTCGGTCCCGGGCTTTTCGGTGTATTCATTCGGGATTTCCCGGTGGTAACCGACCGACAGCGCACGGTCGTGCTGGTGGGCCAAATTCAAAGTGAACTGTCTGCTTACATCGTTACTATTAGCATGATCAATTTTCTGTTGGGCGTGAGCACGGCGGTGATATTTACTTACCTGGGAATAGACGACGCAATGCTTTGGGGCGCACTCGTGGCCTTGATGAATTTTGTGCCTTACCTGGGCGGGCTGGTGAGTTGCAGTATTTTGCTTGTTGCGGGGGCCGTGCAGTATGGATTGACCAGCACGGCATTCTTGCCACCTGTCGCCTTCTTCTGTCTTAACGTATTGGAGTCTCAGTTAATTACCCCTTCCGTGTTAGGCAAAAGCATGCGACTAAATCCACTCCTAATCATTTTATGGATAGCCATTATGGGCTGGCTTTGGGGCGTCGTTGGCGCACTTCTGGCGGTGCCTATTCTGATGAGTGTAAAAATAATATTGGAAAACCTGGGCGTGTTTCCGCACTGGATTAAGCTGCTTGAATCCAAATAGGTGTTGGGATTACTCAAACGCTTAATGAACGTGGGATGCCCATGAAAGGGCATAGGAAAACCGAAATGGGGCAAAGGTATAACGTTCAAAGTTGGTTTCCGTTCTTCTAAAGAACGTTAGGGACTACTTATAAAAACAGTTACTATCTTCCCGAGTATAATCAATTGCGATGAGTCACGGCCTATGAGAGCAATAAAAATAATCTGGTTATTGTCGTTGTTGACACTATCAGCCTGCAGCCCAACACTCTCTGCCGACAGTGTTCCCGCATCCCCATACGACAATCCGCCCTACGATAAAGACAATCGTTTTGCCGAGCAGGTCCAACCCGTTTTAGACAAACGCTGTGTGGTATGCCATGCCTGTTACGACGCGCCGTGTCAGCTAAAACTAGGCAGCTTTGACGGTATCGCCAGAGGTGCGAACAAATCACCGGTTTACCATGGCGACCGTTTATTGGCTGACGCTCCCTCTCGTTTATTTATAGACGCCCTGACACCGGGAGAGTGGCGGGAAAAAGACTTTTTTCCGGTGCTTGATGAAGTCAGTGTTGGCAACAATCAGCTGAATAACAGTGTGCTTGCCTCTATGCTGGCATTAAAAAAGTCTCATCCCACCAATACTAATCAACCATTGGGAGACAAGTTCGAATTCGACATAAACCGGGATTTGCAGTGCCCCACTATTGACGAGTTTGGCCAGTATCAGAAGGACCATCCTGAATGGGGAATGCCTTATGGTTTACCGGCGATCAGCGATTCAGAACACAACACGTTAATACAATGGCTTCAGGATGGCGCACCAGCGTCCAAACCTGTGGTGATCTCTGATGCTGACGAACGAGGTATTTCACAGTGGGAAGCGTTTTTAAATCAGGAATCGCTGAAAGGGCAGCTGGTGGGGCGTTACCTGTATGAGCACTTATTCATCGCGCATATTTACTTTAAGGATGAACAAGGTGACACCCGCTTTTACTCATTGCAGCGAGCTTTAACACCGCCTGGATATCCATTTAGACCGCTGGCTACGCGTCGCCCATTCAGCTCTCCCTATGAGGACGAAAATGCAGATTCGCAGCGCGTGTACTACCGTTTCATGCCGGTTAAAAATACGGTGGTAAGTAAACTTCATATGCCTATCTTGCTGGATAACAAGCGTATGAAAAAGTGGCGTAAATGGTTCTTTGAGACTGACTATGCGGTAACAGAGCTGCCTGGATACGAGCCTGAAGTCGCGTCTAACCCCTTTGTTACCTTCGCTCAATTGCCGGTTTCGTCCCGATACCGTTTTATGATTGATGAAGCGCAGTACACCATTATGCAGTTTATTAAAGGGCCGGTGTGTCGTGGGCAGATAGCGCTAAACGTGATTAACGATCATTTTTGGGTGATGTTTTTAAATCCAACCAGTGAATTAATTGAGCAGCAGGATGCGTTCCTGCGCAAGGCGAGACACCATATAAGCCTGCCGGCGGAGGCAGAAAGTAATGCCTTACCAACGAATTGGATCCGCTACGCAAAGCAGGAACACGATTATCTTGAAGCGCGAAACGACTATATAAAAAATAACGCGCTGAAAGCAGTGAATATCGATTTAAACCTGATTTGGCAGGGTGATGGCAACAATGACAATGCGGGCCTGACTATATTCCGCCATAACGATGCAGCAAGCGTGGTGAAAGGCCTCGTAGGAGATAAACCGCAAACGGCATGGATTCTCACCTATCCGTTGTTTGAGCGAATCCACTATTTGCTGGTAGCGGGATACGATGTCTACGGCAATCTGGGACATCAGTTAAACAGCCGCATGTATATGGATTTTCTGCGCATGGAAGGCGAGTTTAATTTTCTTACTCTGCTACCCCAGCAGGAGCGGCAAAAAGTATGGAATTATTGGTACCGGGGCGATGTGAGCTCGGTAGAAAAGTATGTTGCAGAGGGACACCAATTACTGGGTGAGACCGCGCTGACTTACACAACGAATAATCCACTCAATGAGCTATATAACCGGGTAGAAACACATCTGGGCAGCGTGCTTAGTCGTACCCATCTTCTGGAAAATGGGTTTACCGACACTAATTCATTAAAGGCGCTGACATCCCTTAATCAGTTCAGCGGTAAGCCGGCTTCCTATTTACCTCAAAGCAGCATTGTGTTGGTTGAAAGCGAAAATGGTGAAGAGGTGCATGTTTATACTTTGCTGCGCAATAACGCCTATACCAACATCTCTCACATTCTTGCCGAGAAAGAACGACGCTTGCCGGAAGAAGACACGTTAACAGTAGTGTATGGGTTCGCTACGTCCCACCCGAACGCGATCTTCCACTTCAAACAAACGCAACTTCCTCAGTTTTATGAGCAAGTCACTGCCCTGAAAAATAAACAGGACCTGCAGACGTTGTTTGAACAATACGGTGTAAGAAGGACTTCCCCGAATTTCTGGCAGGTCAGCGACGACATTCATCACTGGTATAAAGCGCGCTACCCTCTGGAGTTTGGTTATCTGGATTACAACCGATTGTTAGACTGGTAACGCGGCGCTTCCAGCCAAGCTTCCTGAATGAGGCAGTATGTCATAGCAACCGCAGTCAGCGAGGGCAGGTTGTTTCGATTGCAAAGCGCTGAAAACGTAGAGCATTGAAAGCCCGGTGGAGTGAATTTAACGTTGCGAAGAAAATAGCCTGCCAACAGGACGTGGCAGGCTATGTCCGGTAACCCACAGGTGGGTTACCCTTCCCAAACTGGTATTACGGGGCGGCTTGTTCACCGGCTAACAGCGCATCCAGGGTTTGTTGGTCGAAAACGGCATTCTGCTGACGGTTGAAGATACCTGAGTTCAGGGCGTCAAGACTGCCGTTGTCCCAATAAAAGGGTAGCAGGCCGTTACGTAACGCCGCTTCAACTACGTACTGATGGTAATAGGCCCGACTGTCTAAATGACGTTGAAGATCGTCGCCGGTCAGGTTGGTGCGTCGCATGGCCGAAAATTCCCCCAGAATAACCGGAATGCCCATATCAACAAACTGCACTTTCATTAACGCAAACTGCTCTTTCAACAGTGTTTCATCACCAAATGTCGCGTTGCGTTCAGGTTGAGTATCTGAATGATAAGCCTCGCCCCAGAAGTAAAATTGTGCCCCCCAGCTTTCGTCTTCACGCATCAGAGTAAACTGATAGGGCGTGTAAAAGTGGACTTCTGCCATCAGGCGATTGGTAATGGTATCGACCGGCATATGGGTCCAGAGATCGTTCGTTTTTTCAATATCGGTAGTGGGCCCTTGGACCACTAAGGTTCGGTAGGCATTCTTACCACCGGTTTCGCGCACCGCGTCAACAAAGGTTTGATGGTATGTCAGTAACACTTCCATTTGTTCAGCATCTTCAACGGCGGGTTCGTTCGCGCTGGCAAACAGGAGCTTTTGGTCGAAGTCGCGAAGCTTAGTCGCAATTTGCTGCCAGAATGCGCGTTGTTTGGCATTCACATTGTCCTGTTGTTCAGTGGTGACGTTATTTTCCAGCCAACCGCCATCCCAGTGAATGTTTACCAGTACATAGAGATTTTCATCGATACACATTTGCACGACCTCATGCACGCGGTCTAACCAAGCGTCGTCTATTTTTGCGTTGTCCTGATCGGCGTATTGATCCCACGCCAGAGGAATGCGAATGGCATTAAAACCACTGTCTTTGACCAGCTTAATGAGCGCAGCAGAGACTTCCGGGTTTCCCCAGGCCGTTTCACCACCGGTGGCTTCCATGGTGTTACCAATGTTCCAGCCGAGTCTGATATCAGCGGCAATTTGCTGCGCATCTTTTTCCATGCCCGTCATATCGGCAGGCTGTGGTGTGGTGTTGTAGTCCGGATACAAGGTATCTGGCGTTCCGCCGTTGCCAGGATTGGACGGAGCCGGCGTATTAGGCGTAGGAGGTGTTTGTGTACTCGCGCCACCACCGCCACAGGCAAAGAGGAACAGGGTGAGGAGTAGCACAATACCGCTGCGATATGTCATGGAACAGGCCTCTGATTATTGTTTTGGCGAGTTGTGTTTCGTGTTTTTATGTCAACTCACTTGTTGGTATGAAGATGTTAGGGTACTCAATGTTGTTGTCTTAACATACACGTAGCTCACTGTATTTATTGTGATTTGCAAATAATGTTAGTTTATTTGCGATTAGTGTTAGTGGCTGTTCTGTTCGCTTTGGGGAGAGCTGGCTTTATCGAAGTGTTGTTTAAAGGATTTCGGTGTGCAGCCGTATTCCTCTTTAAACAGTTTGTTGAAGTAAGAGATGTTTTTATAGCCTACCGTATAGGCAATATCGGCTATATTACAGCTGTCGGATTCCGAGAGTAAGCGACTGGCTTCGGCTAAGCGAAGTTTGTTCAGGTACCCCGTAAACGTCAGACCAAGTTCAGCTTTTAACAACTCATTCATTTTGGTGCGATTGATACCCAACGCATTCACAGCTATTTCCACATTGAGGTCCGGGTTTGAAAAATGTTCAGCCAGATACCGGATAATGGCATCGCTGGGTGTATTGCGATGTGGGGCTAACGAGAGTTGCTGATAAGCAACCAGTGGGCGCTCGCTCAGGATTTTGTGTTGTAACCCCGACACCAACGCGTGGCCATGGGCACGCACAAACCAAACGATATAGCCCAGCCAAAGTAGTATCAACAGGCCTGCTGTAAGGTACAACGTTTGCCAATCTTCACCGCGCAGGGTCAGGGAATTTACCTGTACCCGAATCGTTTCGTTGAGCGGGCTTTGTGCCGTGGTGCCGAGTTGAATTTTCGCGACCTGCTCCAGTGAATATCCGTTATCGGCGAGATTCAGGTTAAACATATGGAGCCACCACGCCGGCAGGGTCATATCGGTAAGGTCCAGAGTAACGGGTTGCCATTGGCTACTGCAGTTGAAATAGCTATGGGGTGCCCGGTAAGTCAGATAGTTATGAGGCTGGGTAATGACCTGATCTACCGTGTACACAAGCATCGTCAATACAGTGTTGGTGGAGCACTTTATTTGAAAGGTGATTTGTTGATAGGCGCTGAGATCACGGTGTATACGCTGGTTGTTGGCATCGTGAAAAACCATGGATACGGCGGTATACGGGCGTTCTATCGTCTCGGTCAAGCGCAATTCAGCATCCAGTAAAAAGCTGTCGTCACTGAGGAAAGCGGTTGAACTGCCGCCGTCATACTGGTCAGTATCCGTTTCACTGAACCAACCATAGGTGCTTGCTTGCCGAGGCATTAGCGGACTGCTGAGAAACGTCTGGTCGAGAGCAATCAGAACCAGAACAATACTGGTAACGAGTAATATAAGCAGGCCGTAGAGAGCCCGCTTATAAAAACCGATCATTGTGGCAGCCTATGTTTCATATGCAGGCTATTTCGACCGAATCCGCAGTGACGTGGTGCCCAGTTCCTTATTAGTCGCGGTAAGAACGATGTCTCCACTGTGGTGGTTTTCACTCTGAATGATAACCAGTACCTTGCCACTAAACGCATTGCGCTGGTGTGACACAAATGGCGTAAAGTCAGTGGAATCGCCGTTGTCGGTGGCCACAATGCGCCCAGGTCCACTAAGGGTAAAGGCAATGTTGTGGGTCGCAGTAGGAACGAAGCGGCCTGCCTCATCAACAATATCTACCGTAACGAATGACAAGTCGTGACCGTCGGCATGGATTACCTTGCGGTCGGCAGATACTGAAAGGGCTGCAGCAGGGCCAGTGGTTTCAACCCGATCATGGGCCCATGGCTTACCGTCTTTATAGGCAACCACTTCCACAATGCCAGGTGTGTAGCGAATGTCATCGAATCGAATGCGGTATTCCAGTGGCGCTTTCTTTTTACGCCCTTTGGACTCGCCATTGATAAATAACTCTACTTCATCACCTGAGGTAAATACATGAATAGGTGTGATTTCGCCCTCACGGCCCTGCCAGTTCCAATGAGGCAGAATATGCGCCATAGGGAGGTCTGGCCGCCACTGACTTTGATACAAATAAAACCGGTCTTTCTTGAAACCAGCCAGATCGATCATGCCCGAATAGGAACTGCGCGCTGAATAATAAGGCGTGGGCTCTCCGATATAATCGAATCCATTCCACACAAACTGCCCCGCAACGTATGGATGTGTATCGATATAGCGGAATACCTTGTCGGCAGATGAGCCGAAGTCGACGGCATGTAATTCATAGCTACTGACCTGATGAATACGGGAGTCTCCACCTCGCCCGTCGCGCACAGGCGCGCTGAATTCCGGTGTAACAGGGAATAAATAAATACCGCGGGAACTGAAAGCTGAAGCAGTTTCACTCGACAAGATAACTTTGTCCGGATGGGCCTTGTGAAATGCTGGGTAAGAGGGGGGCGTGCGAATGCGATTAGTCCCTTCGAACTCAGGTGCCTGTCGTATTCCTTCGCCCTGATAGTTGAGACTGATTAAATCCATTGCTGCACTGAAAGGAAAATCTGCTTTCGCCCAGTTCATGGATGCAGTGACAGGGCGTGTCGGGTCTTCGCTTTTTACAATGGCTTTTAGTGCCAGCGCCACTTTTGCGCCGTCTTCGCCAGTGTACTGCTCACCGACTTCATTGCCGATATACCACATGATCACGGAAGGATGATTTTTATCCCGACGCACCAACGCGCGTAGATCCTGTTCGTGCCAGTCGGCAAAAATCAGATGAAAATCAAGTGGGGTCTTTTTCTTATACCAGCTGTCGAAGGATTCGTTTAATACCAGGATACCCATTTTATCGGTGAGCGTTAGCAGTTCTGGGGCGGGGGGATTGTGCGCCATGCGAATCGCGTTCACGCCCATTTCCTGCAATATTTCTAACTGACGCTCTGCGGCACGTAAGTTAAACGCCGCGCCCAATGCGCCTAAATCGTGGTGTTGATTGACGCCTTGCAGAGGAATGTGCTCACCATTAATAAACACCCCTTTATTCGGATCAAATTGCAAATCCCGAATGCCAAATGCCGTGGTGTACTGATCGAGCACGCTGCCGTTTTCTTTAAGGGTGGTGACAACGGCATAACGATGCGGTGTTTGTTGCGGGGCAGGTCCCCACAGTTTGGGATTAGCCAGCTTAGTGAATGAGGTTGATGTTTGATCCCGGCCCGGCTGCACAGTGACTATTTCGGATGTCAGCGTTTGCACTGGTGTGCGGCTTAATTGATCATCGACGGACAGTTCATAAATGGCGTGTTGCATAGTGACCGTGCGGGCAGATGAAGTATTATTTGTTAATCCGGTCTTAATGGATATATCCGCGCTTTCAGCAGTGACATGGGGCGTAATAACTTGTGTGCCCCACTGGCTAACATGTACCGGTGAGGTTTTTTCCAACCACACGTTGCGGTAGATGCCGGCTCCGGGGTACCAACGCGAAGACTGAGGCGGATTGTCTAAGCGAATAGCCAGTTGATTTGGGCGGGTGGTTGACACATAGGGGGTAAGATCCAAACGATACGAACTGTATCCATAAGGCCAGCCGCCCACTAATTTTTCATTCAACCACACCATGGAATAAGACATTGCGCCGTCAATATGCAGGTAAATTTGCTTACCTTTGTCGGTATCTGAAAGGGTAAATTGTTTGCGATACCAGGCCACACCATGACTGGGTAAGCGCCCCATACCCCCGCCGACTTTTGGGTTGTCACCGGTGTAAAACGGACCTGCTATTGCCCAGTCGTGGGGTAAGGTGACTGCCTGCCAGTCGGCATCGTTAAAGTCGTGCTGAACGAACGGGAAATCCTCACCCGGGTTACCTGCCGGACGGGTGTGTCGCTTGGCTGGATCATCAATAAATGCGTTTCCGGATGGCAGTATCCAGGGCTTTAAAATATCTGCCTGACTGGAAATGGAGACTGCATCGGTGGGACGCGTATCGGCAGCCTGACTATCGTTAAATCCCTCTACCGCCGGACGTGTATCATAGATTAGCGCGTCGGCTTGCTGGTTGTCGGCATACCGGTAAAAACGCCAGTCGTTATTCAGGTCTACCCGTTCCCGGGGAGACGCTGTTAGACTAGAACTTGCAATAATAGCGACGCAAGCACACAGCCATTTGGTAAACGTGTTATCAGGCATGCCTTGTTCCTTTTATCATTTGTAATACAAGTAGTTGTTGCCAATATACAGGCATGGCGTACATATAAAAGGCAATTGCAGATTAAGTAATTGCAATACGAAATTTCTGAAACCGACCTTTTCCTTTCCCGGTAAAAGGCAAGGTAAGCTTGGTGTTTTAGTGGGTGTAAACAGAACAGGAAATTCAACATGACATGCCGTTGGGGCGTAATAGGCCCGGGTAATATTGCCCAAACATTTGCCGATGCGTTAAAGGTATTACCGCAAGGTGAGCTTTACGCGGTGGCTAGCAGAAATACCGAACGTGGTCAGGCCTTTGCCGACAAGAATGGCGCAAGCGTGCTGCACAGCAGTTATCAGGCATTGGTGGACGATCCTATGGTTGATGTGGTGTATATCGCCACACCGCATAGCCATCATTATCCGGTCGCGCGACAGGTATTAGCTGCCGGCAAGCACTTGTTGCTGGAGAAACCGCTTACGGTTAATGCATCCCAAACCCGTGAACTGGTGGCGTTGTCAGAACAACATAAATGCGTGTTCCAGGAGGCGTTATGGAGCCGCTTTATGCCTTGTTTCGCAATGGTAAAAGCATGGATTCAACAGGGGCGAATTGGCCAGTTGCAATACATTACCTCGCAAATTGGCTTTGAATTCAGTGGCGACGCTACGCACCGATTACTCAACCCCGCTTTAGCAGGTGGCAGTTTGCTGGATCTCGGGGTATACAGCGTCAGTATAAGTCAGTACCTGTTGGAGGAAAATCCTGTTCAGGTGAGTGCTATAACCACACCAGCAGGCGCACCAGTGGACCACAATACATTTGTGACCATGCAGTATGCTTCTGGTGCGGTGAGCCAGTTTGTCAGTACCATTAATGCCCAGTGCAGTAACGTGATGACCATTCACGGCAGCAAAGGGTTTATTCATATTCCCGGGCGTTTCTGGGAAGGCCTCGGTTGCAGTCTGTTTGTGGATGACGAGTGTATTGAAGCACAATCGTTTACCCATCGTGCTAACGGGTTTGAATATCAAATAGAAGCAACCATGCAACTGATTGCTGAGCAGGAGAGCAGCGATAAACGTATGTCTCATACCGACAGTGTGGGTGTCATGGATACACTGGATAGTATCCGTAACACACTGGGCCTTAAATACGATAATGACATAGAAACGTTATAATCGTGCGGAACGCGAAAATAAAAAAGCCCGGCGCATGGGGTCAAGTCATGGCCGGGCTTTGGAAACAGGAGAGTCGTTACCCTTCCATATGCTCCAATTCTTTGCCTTTGGTTTCGTTGACTAACTTCACCACAAAGAAAACGGATAGCAGTGCGAACAACGCATAGAAACCGTAAGCACCCGCCAGGCCAATACCTGCTAACAGCATTGGGAAGGTAATGGTGATCACGAAGTTAGAACCCCATTGCACCAGTCCACTGACTGCCAGGCCTGAACCCCGGATCTGATTCGGGAACATCTCACCCAGCATTACCCACATCACAGGTCCCCAGGACAGGTTAAAGAAGAACACGTACATATTGGCAGCTACCAGTGCTGTGGTGCCCCAGTCACCCAGTACCAGTTTGCCATCAGGTGACTGACTGGCATTCAGGAACGCAATAACCATTACCGACAAGGTAATTGCCATACCAACCGAACCCCACTTTAACAGTGGTTTACGGCCAATTTTATCGATAACAAGCAAGGTGATAACACAGGCTGCAATACTAATGGCACCACTTAACACATTGATAAGCAGAGCATCTGATTCGGAGAAGCCAACGGCTTGCCACAATACCGCGCCATAGTAAAACACCACGTTAATCCCCACTAATTGTTGGAACGCGGCGAGGCCAATACCTACCCATACAATCGGACGGACTTTACCCGTTGCCTTTTCTTTTAAGTCTGACAAACGCGGCTGGTGGTCGCTAGCCAGAGACTGCTTTATTTCCGCCAGTTTTAGTGTGGCGGCTTCGCTGCCCTGAAGTTTAGTCAGTACCTGCGTAGCTTTATCTGTTGCACCACTGGATACCAGAAAGCGCGGGCTTTCAGGGATGAACCACAGCATAAAGAAAAACAAGAATGCCGGGACGAGCTCGATCCAGAACATCCAGCGCCAGGCTTCATAATTCATCCACAGCGTGTTGGTTGAGCCAGCCGCTTCGCCCGCCAGCAAGTAGTTGCTCAAAAAGGCGGCGAACAAGCCACTGATGATTGCGATCTGTTGAATGCTGGTAAGCATGCCGCGATAACGGGCTGGCGAGACTTCGGAAATGTAGGCCGGCGCCATCACCGACGCAGCACCCACGGCGAGGCCACCAAGTACGCGGTATATAACAAATTCAAATGACGACGTTGCAATGCCGGAACCCCAGGCACTCACAATAAATAATACAGCGGCTACAATTAACAGCGTGCGACGTCCATATTTGTCGGCAAAGCGACCGGCGAAGAACGCGCCCACCGCACAACCCAATAGCATACTGGATACATTGAAACCCGTACCGGCACTCGCCGAATTAAAGGCTTTTTGCAGACCGTCAACCGTGCCGTTAATAACACCACTGTCGAAGCCAAACAAAAAACCGCCGATGGTCGCAACAATACTAATGAATACCACAAAACCAATGTTGTCATTGCTGGTGGTGGTATCGGATGAGTTCATAGTCGTTTCCAACATGGTTACGGCTCCAGGTACGGATCGATGGTCACGATGGTGCCATCCGGGTTGTAAGTAAGTTCAGTCATTTTCACACTGCGCAGGTGCGTTTTACCGCCAGATAGCGAGCTGTCGTGATAGAACAGGTACCACTTACCTTTAAATTTGGCGATAGAGTGATGGTTTGTCCAACCGAGTACGGGTTTTAGGATGACGCCCTGATAGGTGAATGGGCCATAAGGGTTGTCGCCAATGGCATAAACAATTTTATGGGTGTCGCCGGTGCTGTAGGAGAAGTAATACTTACCCTGATACTTATGCACCCAGGCGGCTTCAAAGAAACGGCGGTCGTTGTCACCCTGTAAAATAGGCGTGCCGTCTTTATCCAGAATTTCCACTTCTTTTGGCGCTTCGGCGAATGACAACATATCGTCCGCCATCTTGGCAATGCGCGGTTTTACTGCAGGCGCATCGTCAGCCGGATATACATCTTCTGGGTTGTAGGTGCCGCCTTCATAGCGCTGCAATTGCCCACCCCAAATGCCGCCGAAATACATGTAGTAACTGCCGTCGTCGTCTTTATAGACGGCGGGATCCATACTGAAGCTGCCTTCAATGGGCTCTGGTTGTGCGGTAAACGGACCACCAGGCTTGTCGCTGGTTGCTACGCCGATGTGAAATACATCCTGTTTGTCCTTTAACGGGAAGTACAGATAATAAGTACCGTCTTTATAGGCTGCGTCAGGCGCCCACAACTGGCGGCCTGCCCATGGAATATCTTTTACTGAAAGCGCGACACCGTGGTCGGTGACTTCGCCACCCACTTCGTCCATAGACAGCACATGGTAATCGCGCATGTCGAAGTGATCACCGTTGTCATTTTCCGGAATGCCAGACTCCACATCATGTGAAGGGTAAATGTAGAGACGGCCTTCGAATACGTGCGCTGAAGGGTCGGCAGTGTAGATATGCTCAACCAGTGGTTCGGCTAAACCACTTTTATCCTTGCTTGCTGTTTGTGTAGCTGGCGCTGCTGCGCTACTGGCAGCAGTCTCTGCCTGGTTAGCGGGTCCACAAGCACTAAGGACTAACGCAGATACTACGGCGGAAAAAGTTAATTTGTAAGAATGTTGAAACGTCACAACACGCTCCCTGAATGTTTACTGATGTTAGCTTGGCATAATGCAGTGATGAGACGACTTGGGCAATGTTACCAGCCTGTAAAACAAGAAAAAGATAAAGTGGTATCGAATAACATAAAATTTACATGTGAGAGGTGCTGATTTTACTCTCGTATTTACGGAGATGAGATTAGATGATTTTTAATATTGCCTGCTTTTTGACCATGTCGTGCGCCAGGTAAATGTGCTAGTATTCGCGCCCCGCATTTAACTGTGCCCGCTGGTGTCAGTTTGCGTCTTGTAAGTTAACCTGAGATATGAGAGATAAACGCAGTGTCTGAAGTTGAGAAAAGTAAGGAAAATATCGGCAGACAAGCCATTAACCGGTGTATTTCTGTCGCCCCCATGCTGGATTGGACTGACCGCCATTGCCGCTATTTTCTGCGATTAATATCTCGTCATACATTGCTCTACACTGAAATGGTGACAACCGGTGCCATCATCTTTGGCAAAGGCGATTATCTCGGCTTTAACAACGAAGAACATCCTGTTGCCGTCCAATTGGGCGGCAGTAACCCTGACGACATGGCCCGCTGTGCTGAAAAAGCACAGGCTTACGGCTATGACGAAGTGAATATCAACGTTGGTTGTCCGTCCGATCGTGTTAAAAATGGCAGTTTTGGTGCGTGTTTAATGGCACAACCGGAGGTGGTTGCCGACTGTGTTAGCGCCATGCAAAAGGCAGTGGATATTCCGGTTACGGTTAAGTGTCGCATCGGTATAGACGACATGGACGAATACGAGGACTTCAGCCGCTTTATTGATGTGGTTGCCAATGCCGGTTGCGATACGTTTATTGTGCACGCGCGCAAAGCCTGGCTACAGGGATTAAGTCCTAAAGAGAATCGCGATATTCCGCCGCTAAACTACCCGCGCGTGTATCAGCTCAAACAGGCTCATCCGGAACTCACCATCGACATTAACGGCGGAATCACAACGCTGGCACAAACTGACGAGCATCTGCAACATGTTGATGGCGTAATGATTGGTCGTGAAGTTTACGCAAATCCCTATATTTTAGCTGAAGTAGACAAGCGTTATTATCAGGACGATACGCCGGTATTGACCCGGGAGGAGATTGTTGCGGCGATGCAGACGTATATTGATCGCCAGGACGCTCCTTACTTCAAGCCTTGGCACGCAGTGCGTCATATGCTTGGTTTATTCCAGGGCCAGCCCGGTGGACGAGTATGGCGCCGTTACCTGAGTCAAAATGGCACTGGCAAACAGCCTGATCCCCAGCTGCTCACGAACGCCTTAGCAGCAATGAAAGAAACTGCGCAACGGGCTAACGACTATCAATCGTCCTCTGTTGGTTAATTTAACCACAAGGTTGGTCTAATTTACTAAAAAATGGATCGTGTGATTTTTGTACAGTCTGGGTGGTTCGGTACGGGATCTAAATTAACTAGTTAAAACAATCGGTTAAATTTTAAAGACGATCTGGCACAGGTTTCGCTATTAAGTTGGCAACATAGACATTGTTCAACTAAACGAAGAGGAAACCACCATGAAAGTTAAATCAATTGTTATGACAGCTGTTGTTGCGTTAGGTCTTGCTGTAAGTGCTCAGGCAAATGCTGAAGAATCTGCGGTACAGCGTTTAATGGGAAGCTTAATTTCAAACGCAGTCACTGCTACGCAGGCTGAGATTGCACTGGAAGTTCAGCAAAACATTGCCAATACTACTTACCACTTGTCACTGAATGACATGCCAGTAGGTAAAGTGTCGGTACAGGAAATTGCCTCTAACGAGGTGAGCGAGGAAGACAAGAACACTGCAGAGTAATGGTTAGTATGCGCATGATGTACACACAGCCATTACTGATCAGTTATGTACTGTTTCTGCCGGTGTTGATCTTTAGCATCTTTGCGTTTTTGCTCTCATTGGTAAATACCGTGAAGCAAAAGATAAAACCGCACTTCACCAGCAAATTAAGACAGATTCGAAGGCACAGGTAACCGTAAAAACGTTACCTGTTTTTGTTTGTGGTCCTAACAACGCTGAGCATATAGCTCTCATTGTTTTAAACTTTCCGTTCTTATTTCACACTTCTGCACATAGCCCATTCGCTGTTTATCCATTGCATTCCCAAACCTGTTCCAACGTTTTTAGCCTGGTTTTACATAATAGTCCCAGCAGCGCCGTGGCGAGCCTGGCACGTTGATTTTTAGCTGTGGTTAAATTAACCAATCGAGTGGTTAATTTCACTACTCGTTGATTTTTTTAGTTTAGTGGAATACGTCCTAGAAAATTTAAAATTCAGTAAAATATAATAAAAACAGCAATTTATAAGTTTCTTCAAAGCTGGCACAGCTTTCGCAAACAGTTATAGCGTAAGCAACTTAATCTTTTATTTATTATTGAAAAGGAAATTATCATGAAACTTAAATCAATCGTTGTGACTTCAGTTATCGCTTTAGGCCTAACTATGAGTGCTCAGGCAAACGCTAATGAATCAGCCCTGCAACGTTTAATGGGTAGCCTGATTTCAAGCGCAGTAAGTACAACACAGGCAGAGATTTCAAACAGCGTTCAACAAAACATCGCAAACGTGACTTACCATTTGTCACTGTCTGATGCTCCGGTAGGCTCAGTGTCTGTGCAAGACCTGGCAAAAGTAGAAGAAGTTAAAGAAAGCAACACGGCTGACGAATAAGTACCAAGGTAAGCATGATGTACGCTCAGCCCTTACTCATCAGCTATGTATTGTTTTTGCCGGTAGTGAGTTTCAGTGTCTTTGCTTTTGCGCTGTCGCTGATAACAACGGTAAAACAAAAAATTAAGCCGCATTTTGCTAATCATGCAGGCAATCCGGGACTCTCCCGAAGGTACAGGTAACCGTCAAACGTTACCTGTTTTTTTATGTGCGGAAACCGCAAGCTGCTTCGTTAACTTCCCTGTCAGTACTCTTCGATCACCCACATTCTTTAACCTCTGTTTTTGCTGGATCCCAACCAGAACCCGGCTGCGTGAAGGCATATCACTTTGCACCCATTAGCTGAACGCGCTGGGTCAAAATCAATTTTGGCTACGCATGTTTACGCTGAGTGAGCTCACACAAATTCTCATTAATAGCTGCCGAATTTATACGTTGGTGAATATCGCTAATAGCTTGGTCAATTTGACTAATCTGTTTAACGATTCAGCATGAAACGGAACGGCTAGAACATCGGGAATCAATAATTTTCAATAAAAACAATAGGTTAAAAGTTGGCACGTGAATTGTAATCCCTATAGCAAGTATTAAGTAATTTTGAATTGAATCAAACTGGAGGCTACACCATGGGAATGTTCACAAGAATCAATGACATCATCCAATCTAACATCAACGCACTACTGGACAAGGCTGAAGACCCTGAAAAGATGATTCGCCTGATCATTCAGGAGATGCAGGAAACACTGGTAGAAATTCGCAGCCTGGCAGCAAAACACCTGGCAGAGCAAAAAACGCTCAACCGTCAGGTCGAGGCGCTTGAGAAGCAAGCGCAACACTGGCAGGAAAACGCCGAGCTTGCAGTGAGTAAAGGTAAAGATGATTTGGCCCGCGCTGCGCTGGTCGAGAAACAAAGTATCGAAGCGAAGAAGGCGGCTTTGGAAGAGCAACTGACCCGATTAGACGAAATCCTGGGTTCTGTACAAGACGATACGGCCCGTTTGAATGAGAAGTTAAGCGAAGCCAAAGCAAAGCAAAAATCTCTGGTAATGCGTCGCGAGTCAGCTGTTGTTCGTATGCAGGCCAAGCAAGCTTCACACAGCGACAAAATGGAAGGCGTCATGGCCAAGTTCGAACACTATGAGCAACGCGTGGACGAGCTGGAAGCAAAAGTAGATGCCTATGACCTAACTGCATCAGAGCCAAAACGCTCACTTCAGGCCGAAATTGACGCGCTGAAGAAAGATGACGATATCGATAAGGCATTAGCCGAGCTGAAAGCGAAAAAAGTCGCTTAAGCAGCAGATATCAGGCCCGGCAAGGTGCCGGGCCACAACCCTGACCTATTCACTGAGGATGTAAGCCATGAAAACGATTTATGACAACGACAGAGTTACCCGGGATTTAAGCCGCGCCGTTATATCAGGTGTGTGCGCAGGTGTTGCACGTTACTTCAAAGTAGACCCGGTATGGGTTCGTGCAGGCGCCGCGCTGGGACTAGTGTTCGTACCTATGATCACGTTGCCGGCTTACATTGCAGCCGTTGTATTGTTGCCCCGGAGGTCGTAATGAAAAATCTGATTATCGCAATACTCATTGCGGTGTTGTTGAGTCAGGCTCTGGGCGGTATTGGCGAAGAGTTCTTTGACCTACACATCATGATGGGAGATGACTTATTGAGTGGTTCATTGGAGTGGATAGTGATGGCAGGTGTTTGCGTTTTATTAGTGGTAGTCGGTTTCATTGTTGCAATTAGTGTCGCTGCTGCGGTTGGTGTTGCGATTGTCGCTACGCTAATTGGTCTGCTGTTTGCTGGCGTGAGTGTGTTTTGGCCAGTGTTACTTATCATTGGTGTGGTAATGTTGGTTGGCCGGAATAAAAATTCGGTGGCTCACTAAGTCTAAAATACGCGAATTGCTGTAAAACTGTGATTAACGCGAAGCGATTTACATTGAACGCGTTACGCAATAGCATAGTCGGCATATTCTGAAAAAAGAGGCAGTTTCTGCCTCTTTGACTTTTCGGCAGCAAATAAGGATTTTTATGAAACAGTATCTCAATGCAAAGTCCGTAGGTTTAACTGCAGGCATCCTCATTGTTGTTTTCTGGTTAATTGGTGTGTATTGGAGTTTCGAACCTTCAACGTTCGATGTCAGGGCAAATGCAAAAGCGCAACTGAGCTCAACAACCACCAGTAGCGTGCCTGAAGATGTGCCCGGCTACACTGTTACCGCTACCTTAATTACCGTTGCAGAAACCCTGATGGATAAACCGGGTGGCTATTTGTCTAATGACGTTACACCACCGTCAGTATTACTGGACAATATGCCAAGTTGGGAATTCGGCGCGCTGGAAATGGTACGTGACATGGCGCTGTCGATGCGCAAGGATTTCAGTCGTTCTCAGTCACAATCACTGGAAAACCCACAGTTAATCAAAGCCCAGCCTAAGTTCAATATCGACAGCCGCAGTTGGCTGTTTCCTTCTGCAGAATCGCAATATCAAGAAGCCATTGAGTTTTTAGCCGACTATCGAAATGAATTGGCAGACCCTGCCCAGGGCGACAGCCAGTTTTATACCCGTGCCGATAATTTACGAGAATGGTTAAAGCAGGTTGAAAAGCGTTTGGGCAGTATGTCGCAACGCCTGAGTGCCAGTGTTGGCAGTGAACGGGTGAATACTGATTTGGCCGGCGACTCAGCGGCATCAAACTCTACACCGCGACCCAGTGCGTTACAAAATAAAACCAGCTGGTGGCAGTTGGACGACGTATTTTATGAAGCACGTGGTGCAACATGGGCACTTTTACACCTGTTAAAAGCGGTTGAAGTGGATTTTGCCGACGTGCTTGAAAAGAAGAATGCGTTAGTTAGTTTACGTCAGATAATCAGAGAGTTAGAGGCAACGCAGCAGACAATTTGGAGCCCCATGATCCTCAATGGCAGCGGCTTTGGTATGTTAGCTAATCACTCGTTAGTGATGGCGAACTATATTTCTCGTGCAAATGCAGCCATAATTGAATTGTCTGAATTACTCAATCAAGGATAAACGATGAAAAAACGTGTATTAGCGGCCGTAATGGGAAGCCTGTTTTTAGCGCCTGTTGCCAAAGCAGATATGTTGCTGGGTATTTATGCCGGGGCTCAGGGTTGGAATACTTCCACTACGGGCGGTTTTTCTGAAAGCTCGACAGGGAGTGCTACATTTAATTTTGACGATGAGACTAACACGTCTTTTTATGTCGCTTTTGAACATTTCGTGCCGCTGGTACCGAACGTAAAAGTCAACTACACCAGCCTGGACAGCAAAGGGAACACCGATCTACAGGCGTCGTTCGACTTTGACGGTAATACGTATGAAGAAAATACGACGTTGCTGACCGAAACGAACATTGATACCACTGACTTTATCTTGTACTACGAGATTTTCGACAATGATTTAGTGAGCTTCGATATTGGTGTAAACGGTAAATACATTGATGGCACTTTGTATGTAGAAGATGCCGACAGTGGCGAAAGTGGTGAAACGGCATTCAAGGGTATTATTCCAATGGCCTACAGCCGTGTGCAGGTTGGTCTGCCATTTACCGGTTTGTCTGCGTATGCCGAAGGTAGCTACTTGTCGTTTGACGACCACAAGGTGAGCGACTTCCAGGTTGCATTAACTTATTCATTTGTAGAGAACCTGGCAATCGATATGACACTACAAGTTGGCTATCGCGATATCACTGTTGATATCGAAGATCTTGACGATGTATACGCCGATTTAGGCTATGACGGTGTGTTTGCCGGACTGGAAATTCACTTCTAGTCCATTCAGTAATAAAAAAGCTAATTTTATTCTTTCCAGTTATCAGTAAAACTCATTAGCCTTGTAGCATGCAAATAAGGCTAATGAGTTATGTCAGCAAATTCTAATCAAACAAACGGCGCACCCGGGCCGATTATCAGTGAGCCGCAATGGAATGCCATTACGCAGGCTATTGCCGGGTTAAACGCACAGCAGCTTAGCTGGGTAAGTGGCTATCTGGCCGGTTTGGCTGCATCTGGTCAAGCGTTGCCGCAATCGGCAGGGGCCGTTGCCAGCGCAGAAACTGCAGGTGATGCACCGGTTCTGACTATTCTGTATGGGTCGCAAACGGGTAATGCCAAAGGCATTGCGCAATCTTTGCAAGCCAAAGCAGAAGCGGCGGGCTACTCCAGTAAACTGCTAAGCATGGCTGATTACAAGCCACGTCAAATCAAAGCTGAAACCCACGTGGCGATTGTTGCAAGTACCCACGGAGAGGGTGAGCCGCCAGATGACGCTATTGAACTGCACGAATTCCTCGGTAGCAAAAAAGCGCCTAAGAATGCCAATCTGAAATACTCGGTATTGTCGTTGGGTGATTCCAGCTACGAGTTCTTCTGTCAGACAGGTAAAGATTTCGATGAGCGTTTAGCAAAGCTTGGCGGCACAGCAGTCGTACCTCGTGTGGACTGCGACGTTGATTATGAAAGCGAAGCGCAAGCCTGGTGCGAGAAGTTTATTGAGTCGCTGAAAAGTGACTTCACGGCAAAAGCCGGTGCGGCAGTAGCTATGCAACAAGGTAGTGCGGTACAAGCGGTCGCTGCGGCACAAACTTACACCAAAAAAGCACCTTATACTGCGACTTTGCTGACGTCACAGAAAATTACTGGTCGTGACTCGGTGAAAGATATTCGCCACATCGAAATCAGCCTCGAAGACTCTGGTATTCAGTACCAGGCGGGTGATGCACTGGGTGTATGGTTCAAAAACGACACTGCGTTAGTAGAAGAGCTGATCGGTTTAATTGAAGCCAATGCTGACGAAAGTGTGGAAGTCGACGGACAGTCGCTGACACTGGCCGAGGCGTTAATCAGTAAATTGGAATTAACGCTAAGCTACCCGGGATTTGTGAAGGCGTATCAGGAAGCCACAGGCTCGGAAGCGCTGGCTAAATTACTGGAAGACAAAGCGGCGTTGCGTGAATACCTGGCAGACCGACAAATCGCTGATATTGTTCGCGATTATCCTGCAGCGGTTGCGGCACAAGCTTTTGTAAACGCATGTCGTCCAATTACACCGCGTTTGTATTCTATTGCTTCGAGCCAGTCTGAAGTAGAAGACGAAGTTCACCTGACCATTGCACACGTTGATTACGACGCGTTTGGTAAGCGTCATCAGGGTGGTGCGTCTGGTTACCTTTGCGAACGTCTTGAGGAAGGCGGTGAAGTAGAAGTATTCGTAGAGCCTAACGACAACTTCCGCTTACCAGCGAACCCGGATACGCCAGTTATTATGATTGGACCGGGTACCGGTATTGCGCCGTTCCGTTCATTTATGCAGGAACGCGATGCTCAGGGCGCAGAAGGCAAGAATTGGTTGTTCTTTGGTAACCCCAACTTTACCCAGGATTTCCTGTATCAGCTGGAATGGCAGGCCTATGTGAAAAGTGGCTTGTTAAGCCGCATTAGCCTGGCTTTCTCTCGCGACCAGGCTGAGAAAATTTACGTGCAGGATCGTTTGCTGGAAGAAGGCAAAGATGTATTTGCATGGCTGGAAGAAGGGGCACACGTGTATGTGTGTGGTGATGCAAACCGCATGGCAAAAGACGTAGAAAACGCCTTGCTGGACATCATTAAAACCCACGGTAACAAAGACGATTCGGAAGCCAAAGCGTACTTGCTGGCTCTGCGTAAAGCAAAACGATATCAGAAGGATGTCTATTAATGAGTGATTCTAAGTCTCCTTATATTGTAGAAGGCAAGCTGGCTGACAACGAGCGTTTGAAAGCCCAAAGCCGTCATTTGCGCGGAACCATTGAAGCCGATCTGAAAGACCCGTTAACCGGTGGTTTTACCGCTGATAACTTTCAGCTGATCCGCTTCCACGGTATGTACCAACAGGACGACCGTGACATTCGCGCAGAACGTAACAAACAAAAACTGGAACCGCTGCACAATGTCATGCTGCGTGCTCGTTTACCAGGTGGCATCATTACACCTGAGCAATGGCTGGTTATCGACAAGTTCGCCGAAGAACACACCATGTATGGCAGTATTCGTTTAACCACGCGTCAGACATTCCAGTTTCACGGTGTATTGAAGCCAAACATTAAATTGATGCACCAGACACTGAACAAAGCCGGTATTGATTCTATTGCTACCGCGGGTGACGTAAACCGAAATGTGTTGTGTACGTCAAACCCTGTTGAATCACAGGTACATCAGCAGGCTTATGACTGGGCGCGTAAGATCAGTGAGCACTTACTTCCTAAAACCCGCGCTTATGCCGAAATCTGGTTAGATGGCGAGCGTTTGGAAACCACAGATCAAGAGCCTATTCTGGGTGACAACTACTTGCCACGTAAGTTTAAGACAACGGTTGTGATCCCGCCGCAAAACGATGTGGACGTGCACGCAAACGATCTGAACTTTGTAGCTATTGCTGAAAACGGTGAACTGGTAGGTTTTAACGTGCTCGTTGGTGGCGGTTTGGCCATGACGCACGGCGATAAATCTACCTATCCGCGCAAAGCTGATGACTTTGGTTTTATCCCTCTTGAGCACACGCTGGCTGTTGCTGAAGCAGTTGTAACTACGCAGCGTGACTGGGGTAACCGTGTAAATCGTAAAAATGCGAAAACCAAGTACACCCTTGAACGCGTTGGCGTAGATAACTTCCGTAAAGAAGTTGAACAGCGTGCGGGTGTTGAATTTGCGCCAAGCCGTGCTTACGAATTTACCAGCCGTGGTGACCGTATTGGCTGGGTTGAAGGTATCGACGGTAAGTTCCACTTAACCCTGTTTATCGAAAACGGCCGAATCCTGGATTATCCGGGCAAAACCCTCAAAACCGGTTGTCGTGAAATCGCGAAGATTCACCAGGGCGATATGCGAATGACCGCTAATCAGAACCTGATCATTGCGGGTGTACCGGCGGACCAGAAAGACGCGATCGAGGCATTGGCCCGCGAACATGGCCTGATTCAGCCTGATGTTACCCCTCAGCGCATGGATTCAATGGCGTGTGTTGCCTTGCCGACCTGTCCGTTGGCGATGGCCGAAGCTGAGCGATTCCTGCCTGGTGCTGTAGACCAACTTGATACGTTAATGGCCAAGCACGGTCTGAGCGATGACAGTGTTATCTTCCGTGTTACCGGCTGTCCGAATGGCTGTGGTCGTGCGATGTTGGCGGAAGTCGGCCTTGTTGGTAAAGGGCCTGGTCGCTATAACCTGCACCTTGGTGGTAACCGTGAAGGTACGCGTATTCCTCGCATGTATAAGGAGAACATCACCGAGCAGGAAATTCTGGACATTCTGGATGACCTGTTAGGCCAGTGGGCAGCAAATCGTCAGACTGGCGAAGCGTTTGGTGATTACGTGGTACGCGCAGACATCATTAAACCCGTGGTAAATTCCGCTCAGGATTTTTATGACTAATCACGAACTAAGCCAGATTAGTCAGCCACTCAGCCTCGACATTTCCGAGTCTGAGCTGGCTGAAATCAATCAGGAACTGGAGCAAATGGATGCGGCCAGCCGGGTACGTTGGGCCATGGCCAACCTGCCTGGTGAGCAAATTGTGTCGTCGAGCTTTGGCGCACAATCAGCGGTGATGTTGCATTTGTTGACCCAGGCCAGACCTGATATTCCGGTAGTGCTAACCGATACAGGCTATTTGTTTCCGGAAACTTATCAGTTTGTTGATGAACTGGTTGAAAAACTCAACCTGAACTTAAAAGTGTACAGCTCAGACATCTCTCCTGCCTGGCAAGAAGCGCGTTTCGGCCGCTTGTGGGAAAAAGGCATTGAGGGCATTGAGCAGTACAACAAAATGAATAAGGTTGAGCCCATGCAGCGCGCGTTGAAGGAGCTCAACGTAGGTACTTGGTTTGCTGGTCTACGCCGTAGTCAGGCTGACACGCGTCAGCGTTTGCCTGTGTTACAAAAAGTCGGAAAGCAGTTCAAACTGTATCCGATAATCGATTGGTCTAACAAAGACTTACATTACTACCTCAAAGACAATGGCTTGTCTTACCATCCGCTTTGGGAGCAGGGGTATGTATCGATTGGCGACTGGCACACAACGCAATCCCTTCAGGAAGGTATGAGCGAACAGGATACCCGTTTCTTTGGGTTGAAACGTGAGTGCGGCCTTCATGAATTCGGTGACGGCATTTAGCCGTCACTGCCTTTTCTTCTTCCTGTCAACAGGCCCTAACCTGTCTTAAATTGTCACCGTGAAGTAGCGGCGAAACAACTGCTGCATGTCAGCCAGCATGTTCGCTGATTCATTGCGTGGTATTAATTTCGCAAGTTCTGCGCCTACCGACGTAAAGCGATAATACGTTAACCACAGACTGGCATGTTTAGGCGTCAGCTGTAGCTGCGTTTTCGAAAACTTCAGTAACTGCGACGTTCCTTTTGGTAATAGTCCGGTTTCGACCTCTGTTGCATACAACAACTTCATGTTGCTCAGGGCCAGTATGTCGGTGTAGGTCAGGCCATGTTGAGATAATTGCACTGCGCCATTCGACGCAGGAGACAGCAAGCTCAGCAGTCCGGCTTTAACGTGATACCCGGTTATGATGACAGGTGTAGGATCCTGATTCCGTCGGCAGGCTAATTGGCAGGCCCGGCTGAAAAGTTCGGCATCTCGCTGAGTCAGTTTAGTCAGTGTTTCCAGCGTTCTGAGCGAAAAGCTACCTGGTCGTTGAACCTCAACGGCAAGGATTTTTCCCCACAACTCCTGCATTTCAGCAGCATAGATATTTTCCGCCATAGCAGTAAAGGCGTGAAACCAGTCGGGATCAATTTGTTCTGTAGAACTTTCTGAGTAAGACACGCCCATGGCAATTGTCATAATACTCTTTAAGTTATTTAACCGGTTTTGTTCTTTCAATCGTCTGAAATTAGCCAATTCCTGAGGCTCGAAACCCCTGAAATCGACGGCGTGGGGTGTGACGCCTATTTGCGCAAACCAATAGCTAATACGCTGCTGCATTACGGTACCGGACGCGCCGCTTTGCTGAGTCCCGGCCTTTTTACGACCCGATATTGGGTCGGTCTTAACGCCTGGCTTGTGTGTCGATATCCCCCCGGCAAGATGGGGTGGCGCGTTTGAAGGTATTTTCATCTATTTGAGCACTAAAAGTGGCGAAGATACGTACTTGTGTATTACTTTAGTGTATAGCGAGATTGCTTTGCAAATTGGCTTTTAAGCGGTAGGATGTGATTAATATGTATGAGATACCAAAGTACTGATGTCAGCGGAATACGATAACGACGAGCTGGTTTTCCTAGATGAAGATAGTCATCAGGAGCTCGATGATAAAAATAAGCGGCAGTGGAATATTCTGATTGTTGATGATGATGAAGAAATTCACACTGTCACAAAGCTCGCGTTGTCTGGCTTGGTTGTACATGATCGTACTCTCAATTTTTTGCATGCAAACTCAGGTAAGCAGGCAAAGGAAGTCCTGGATGAACACGGGCGCGATGTGGCAATACTGTTGCTCGATGTTGTTATGGAAACCGACGACGCGGGGTTAACCGTTGTTGAGTATCTGCGTGAGACCCTCAAGCTGCATGAGCCGCGTATCATTTTACGTACCGGACAGCCAGGTTTTGCTCCCGAAGAGCAAATCATCAAAACCTACGACATCAATGACTATAAGATGAAGACCGAACTGACGCGGGCAAAGTTGCTCACGACAGTCATCTCTTCAATTCGGTCTTATCAGCAAATTCTTACCATTAACCAAAGCCGGTTAGGCTTGCAGAAAATTATTCACTCATCCGCCAACTTGTTGGAAGAACATTCTATCAAGGGCTTTTGCGAAGGAATTGTCACGCAAATCAGTTCGCTGATTGGCCTGGAAGCTGAGGGCATTGTGTGTGCCAGAGCCGGGTCAGTGTTAGACAGAGACGATGATGGCGTTTATGTACTGGGCGCAGCAGGTGACTATGCACCTTATATAAACGAACGCATCGAAGAACTGCACAACGAATTGATTGTTGACAGTGTATCGCGTTGCTTGCGTCAAAAAGAGCATATCTTCGGGGAAGGTGTGTCGATTTTGTATCTCAACAGTTCCGGTTTCGAAGCCGCGGTGTATTTGAATCTGTCACATGATATCAGTGACTTAGATCGACAATTGCTGGAAGTTTTCTTAACCAGCATTTCTGTAGGCTATGAAAACGTATATCTGTTTCACGAACTTCGCAATGCGGCGTTTCGCGATTGGCTTACCCGATTGCCCAACCGCAATGAATTTATCAAAATTCTGGACACACATTCTAAGGTAAACCAAAACATTCAGCTGTGTGCAGCCTTGGTTGACGTTAATCAGTTTTCTGATATCAACGACGGGCTTGGCCAGGAAACCGGCAATGAACTACTCAAAGCCGTAGCGAACCGATTAAATGAGAGCTTTGGTGCCGATGTACAGAAGGGGCGTATCGCCGCGGACGTATTTGGTCTGCTAGGCCCGGCAAATGTGGTTACTCCCGATAAAATCAATGCCGCCTTTCAACACCCGTTTACGGCAGACGACCATACCATGCCGCTTAATGTAACGATTGGCCTGTGTGAGTTGGATGACAAGAATAAAGTGTTGGGCGTTGATTTGTTGAAACGTACTAACATTGCACTGAATCGGGCCAAAAAGGTCCCCAACACCAATTACGAGTATTTTGCGCCGGAGATTGAAGAGCAAACTACCTGGCGTTTACACCTTATTCGCCGCCTGCGTTCTGATTTTGCTAATCGCAAACTTGAACTGTGGAGTCAGCCGCAAATTGAGCTGGCAAGTGAAAAAGTGATCGGCATGGAAGGGTTGTTGCGTTGGCCTGATGGCAATGGTGGCTATATTTCACCTGCGGAGTTTGTGCCATTAGCAGAGTATTCGGGACTGATCGTGGATATTGGTCATTGGGTATTGGAAGAATCGTGCCGCCGTTTGCAAGAACTCAAAAAGCTGGGCTACCCACATTTGCGTGTCGCGGTGAACGTGTCTATTCCGCAATTCCGCGACCCGGAATTCGTCAATAAAGTGAAGCGTTTACTGACTGAGTACGACTTGCCACCCAGCCTGTTGGAGCTGGAAATTACCGAAAGTGTGGTAATGGATGAGCCACAAATTGTTATTGATGCACTCACTGACTTAAAAGAGTTTGGTGTCACCATTGCTATTGATGACTTTGGCACAGGCTTTTCGTCTATGAGTTATTTACAAAAGCTGCCTTTGCATCGTTTAAAAGTGGACCGTTCCTTCGTTAAGGATATTGGCGTGGGGGAATCCGCCCTGATCGCAGAGACCATTGTGACGTTGGGTAATAAGCTCGGACTCGTTACCATTGCTGAAGGTATAGAGAAGCGTGAACAAGCCAATCACATGATTAAGTTGGGCTGTGACGAGGCGCAAGGTTACTTGTTTGGCAAACCCATGCCGTTTAACGAACTGATTGCTTTTTTGGCGGAGCATGACGCGAATAACGGATAGTGTCCGCTATGCCAAATAAGCGTGTAATTTATTTCTGATGGCGCTGAGTTGATTGTTAAGCGCCGCTTCATTCTGCTTTAACCACCGGTTGTTTCTGCCTGACGGGTGAGGCAATACAAACATGCTCTCGTCACCTAGGTGGGCATTGACCGCTTCAGTGAGCGTCGAATAGGTTGGCAAATAGTACTTCTGTGCATAACTGCCGACCAGAATAGTAAGGTCAGGCTCAATCAATTGCCATATTCGGTTATGCCACGCTGGTGCACATGCCGGACTGGGCGGTGCATCCCCTCCGTTTTTCTTTCCAGGATAGCAAAAGCCCATTGGCATAATGGCAAATAATGTGGGGTCATAAAATTGACTGCGACTTACATTCAGCCAGCCCCGCAGTCTGTCCCCGCTGGGATCATTCCACGGAGTATGACTGTTGTGGGCTAACAGACCCGGGGCCTGACCAATAATTAAGATCCTGGCGTGAGGGTGAAGTTGCACAACCGGTCTGGCTGGAAGAGGGAGTGATGATTGGCACAAGCTGCAGTGACGTATATTTTCCAGCGTATGCTGGAATGCACCTGAGTATATTTTATTATTCGTGTTGCTTGTCATAAAGCTGTAACAAAACTATGTTCTTCGATTGAAAAATCGTCAGCAATGCAGTAGTATTAACATATCGTTAATTATTGGAGAAGTCCCATGCGTAAATTTTTAGTAGCTTCTGTGCTGGCGGCAAGTGCTTTCACGGCGCAGGCAAACGCGGGTAACGATAAAGCTTTTGCATGCATGGATGCCAAAACGTTTGAAATTAACAGCAGCTGCATGGTTGATACAATTAGTAACAACATGCATTTCAAAGCCGCTCAACAATCTATCGTTGAGGTAGCCAACGCAAACTCGGCTGAATACGCCATTGCCACAATGACGTTTGACGCTAAAAAAATGACAATTGATATCGTCGCTCACCGAGATGCATTGCTAGTAAAAAATAACCTAGCACAGCCTAATCGCTAATCGCTTAAAGCATATTAAACAAAAAACCGGAGTTAAGCTCCGGTTTTTTGTTTCTGGTGAAAAGAGGTAGCGGACTTAGTCTGAAAATACCCGATTGAGTCCATTCAACGCCGCAACCCGATATGCTTCGGCCATAGTCGGGTAGTTAAATGTGGTATTGACGAAGTACTCTATGGTATTACCGCCGCCATCTTGTTGCATAATTGCCTGCCCAATGTGAACAATCTCAGAGGCACGCTCACCAAAGCAGTGAATACCGAGTACTTCTTTGGTTTCTCGATGAAACAGAATTTTTAAGCTACCAACCTGTGTAGAAGCAATTTGTGCTCTTGCAAGGTGCTTAAACTGAGCTCGGCCAACTTCATAAGGCACTTTCATTTGTGTCAGTTCTTGTTCGGTTTTACCCACTGAGCTAATTTCCGGAATCGTGTAGATACCAGTAGGGATGTCATCTACCAGATGGGCATTCGCATTGCCACTTAACATCGCTTCAGCAGCAAATCGCCCTTGGTTATAGGCAGCAGAAGCAAGGCTTGGATACCCTATAACATCACCCACTGCATAAATGTTTTCAACCTCGGTCTGGTAGTTGCTATTCACTTTCAACTGGCCTCGCGAATCCGCTTTTAAGCCAACATTCTTGAGGTTAAGCATATCTGTATTACCGGTTCTGCCGTTTGCGAACAACAAACAGTCTGCCCGCATCCGTTTGCCTGATTCCAGGTTCAGGATCACGCTGTCATCGCGCCCTTCTACGGAGCTATACGATTCGGTATGGCGAATAACAACGCCGTTGTTCCACAGATGGTAGCTAAGCGCATCAGAAATTTCTGCGTCAAGAAATGACAGCAGCCGGTCACGCATGTTAACCAGGTCAACCTTCACGCCAAGACCGCGAAAAATTGATGCGTATTCTGTACCGATAACCCCTGCACCATAAATAATGATGGTTTGCGGTTCATGATCCAGATTTAATATGGTGTCTGAGTTGTAGATGCGTGGATGAGAAAAGTCGATATCTTTGGGGCAATAAGGGCGTGAGCCTGTTGCAATAGCGATTTTCTCGCCGGTAATAATTTCTTTTGAATTATCAGCGCGTAAGATCTCAACAGTATGCTGATCAATAAAACTGGCTTCACCGTGGATCAGTGTCACGCGGTTTCTGTCGTAAAACGACGAGCGTAGACGAGTTTGCTTTCTGATCACGCCACTGGCGTGTCGCATAATGTCAGAGAAGGTCAGGTTCCGCGAAACGTGGTTATCGGCAAACAGCGGTGTTGAGTTGTACTCAATAAGACGGCTAACTGAATGTCGGAGTGCCTTTGACGGTATTGTTCCCCAATGGGTACAACCGCCGCCAACCGCATCGTATTTCTCGATAACGGCAACGCGTTTTCCAGCTTTAGCAAGCTGCATTGCCGTCCCTTCGCCCCCAGGGCCAGTACCAATTACAATAGCGTCAAACTGAAATTTGGGTTTTGCGGTCTTCTTCGTTGTCATGATTTTGCGCTGCACTTGCCTGAAGTTGTGGAATATTTCGGATGGTTATGTCCCATATTAGCCAAAAATAACTGATATGTTTAGGGATTTATTTGTAGCCATTGGTCTGATGTCGTTGTGTGTGAATACAGGACTGAATCGATTCAGTGATCCGATGGAATGGTGGATACGGGAAACGTTAGTGCGAATTGGGTTCCTCTGTGCGAGGTACGTTTAATTTTTATATCGCCGTTAAAAGCCTGATACATCCAGGCCTTCGCCATATGCAGTCCCAGGCCTGTATGTTGTTTGTGTCGCTTGCTGGTTATAAATGGATCAAAGATCTGTTCCTGAATCGATTCGGGTATACCACACCCGTTGTCTGTCACGGTAATCTCAACCTTGTCGGGAAATGAGGTGGCTTCAATAATGACCTGATTCGCGTTTCCGTCATTAAAAGCGTGGGCCAGGGTATTGCTGAGCAATATTTGGATGATTTGTGAAAATGCACCCGGGTATCCTTCAATTTCCAGGTCATCACCAATGGCGTTTTTCACTGTTACGTGATGTTGTTTGAACAGGCCGGCCATACTGCGTTCGAGATCCATAATAGTTTGGCGTACCTTGAAGCGGGTAAAGTCATCTTTGGCGCGTTCAAAAGAAAGACGTTTGAAGCCTTTAACCAGACTAATTGCCCGATGATTGTTGTCGTTGGCTAACGAAAGCGTTTTGTCAGTTTGACTTATAAAATGATGAAACTGTTCTTTAGTGAGACCTTCATTGGCCTGCCTGCGCAGTGCATCCAGTAAGTTTTTTAAGTTTGAAAGCGCCATGTTGGTAGCACCAACCGGTGTATTCAACTCATGGGCGAGGCCGGCTACCATAATACTTAGCGAAGACAGTTTTTGTGATTCTGCCAGTTCTTCAATTAGGACGGTTTGCTGGTCAAGCGCGGTTTTCAGTGAATCCCTCTCCACTTTTATTGCTTTGCTAAGACGTTGTAGACGCTGAATATGCTTAACATATAAAAACAGCACAAGTAACCCAAACATACATAACCCCAGGGCATACAATATGGCTGTTTGAAACGCATTGGTTTGCAGGGCTGGCAATACATCATCACGGCTTTTGGTGAGTAGGTAGATGTCGGGTAAACCTCCGGTTTCAAGGAACGATGAGTTTATGCGCTGAGCGGTTACCACTGTGTTGTTTAGTGTTTGCGTCGTTATACTGTCCTGGGTGGAAAGTTGGTGCCACAAAGAGGGGATTTCGACCACGATGTTGGCTGGTGCTTTTATCAGGTCGACGCTCCATTCTTTGCTCTCCATCGGGTGCAAAATCCATTTTGACGTGCCAGCACCGACAAGTAGGGCACTCTCCGGCGTATTGAGAGACTTCAAGCTGCTAAGCAGAGGCCTTAAATCAAAGTTTATAACCAGCAGACCCGTGCCTAGTTCAGCTTGTTCGGCTTTGGTTACCGCTCTGATTGTTGGTTGAAAAGGGCGTTGCACTTCCCCGTTTTCGATATTCAGATCAATTGGCGTAATAAAAATCTCATTGGGGGCTAACTGTATGCCAGCGCTGAAATAGTATCTCGCCGCTTTGTTTTGAAGTGCTGATTCTTCTACCGAATACAGTGTGTTGTCAGGCGCTTTTTCCAAACGGATTTTTTCGTTTCCATTTTCATCCAGCCATCTGACCTGAAGCAATTCGGGATAAACGTAAAACAGCGTTCTGAATGCGCGCCTTATGGTATTTTCTTCTGGCTGCAATAGCTCAAGTTCATGTTTAAACAGTCGCATGACTGTTTCGATTTCACTTATTTTTCGATTAATTAATACCGATGCAGTATCAATTTGGGAGCGTTGTGTAACTCGGATAGGATGTTGCAGCGAGGCTAATTTGTCAGAATAGGCAAAATATCCCACGATCGCGGCAACGCAAAGTACAAATACAATCCATACAAAACTCCACACATAGCGTAAAACTCCCTGTTGCAGCTTCATTTTGGTCCGCGATAGTGATCGGTTAACCAGTCCAGCGCGTCAGCTAACGGCATTGGCTTCGCGTATAAAAATCCTTGGGCAAATTTAAAATCATTTTCCAGCAGTAACCTTTCCTGTTCTTTACTTTCGATGCCTTCTGCAATGACATCAAAGTTAAACCTGTGTGCAACGCGCGCTATCATCTGAATGACATGCAGCGCATTTTCGCGATTAGGACTGGTAAGGTCATGCACAAACTGACGGTCGACTTTAATGGTAGTCGCTACCAAATTGGTAAGCTGTGACAGCGATGAATAGCCCGTACCAAAGTCGTCAATGCTAACGTTAACACCGAGCTTGATCAATTTGCTCAGCACGGGATTAAGTAATTGGTAGTCCTGGGTTGCCTGGCTTTCAGTAATTTCGATTTCGAGCATCGATGGTTTGACTTGCCCTGTCTTTATAAAGCTTTCTATTGCCTGGTAAATGGCCGGATGAGAGACGTCATTGTACGCCAGATTAAATGAGACAGGCAGAGAGTAGCCGGCGTTTTGAAACTGTCTGATTATTTGAACTGTCATATGTAACACCAATTCAGACAGTTCCAGACTCATACCCGACGCTTCAGCTATGGGGATAAAGTCACAGGGCGGGCAGAGGGTGCCATCGGGCTTTTGCCATCTTAATAACGCCTCAAACCCTACCGGTTGACCGTTTTGCATATCTACTTTTGGTTGTAATGCGAGATAAAACCCCTGCTGTTCTGAAATGGCTGTTTTTAGTTCCGATAAGATATTCATTCTCTGAGCTAAGGTATCGAGCATGTGCGTATCGAATTCAAGCACGTGTAAGTTTCGGAATTTTGCTTTGTTTAGTGCCAGGTTAGCGACAATAGCAACCTGATTAATAGACAAAGACGGAATGTCGGAAAAGTGAAGAATCCCTACCTGGACCTGTTGTTGAATTTCTACCGTGTCTACGTGCAACGGAAGTGCTCTAAACTGTTCTATTTCGTAGATCTTAGGCAGCTTTGTTCTGGAAAAAACCACAGCCACCGTATCTTCATCCCAACTGGCTATTAGCGTACCAGTGGGAAATTGAGCTTTTAGCGAAACTACCAGCGCTTTTCTGATGTCATTAGCGTAATGATGGCCGACCATCATTTCCGTGGCGTCCAGATTTTGTAATCTGAACAATAAGAGCGAACAAGCGTTGCGCTGTGCAACGTTGAGTTGATTCAGTTCACGTATCAGCCAGTTGCGATTTTGTAAGTTAAAGTCCATATCCAGGTAAGCAAGCTGACTTAACCTGTCCATTAGTGCCTGATTGACGAAGCCACTGCTAATATTTTCAGCAAACACCTGTAAAAGAGAAACATGGCTGTCATCCAGGCTATTGGGCGAGTCAATCAGCATCAGGTATTTTCGGTCATCAAACTGACTGGTATCAAAAAACAAGACTGAGAAATTCTTATCGAAGACGTGTTGTTTTGTGTCGATACATGTCGCAATCGCTTCTTTAATAGTGTCTCGTACGATAGTGGGGTACAGTGAAAAAACGTGGGCTAATTCAGTATTAATCAAGGGACGAAAATGTTGACTGGCGGCAACGATAGGGATGTCCGTATAGGGTTGTTCTCCATCACTTGTTAGAGCGCAAATAATACCGCCAGAATTCGGAACGCTGATAACTTGTGCAATTTCTTCCAGCACCGTTTGGGCGAACGCATCGACATCTTGTTTCGCTGTAAGCGCTCTCGATGCATCTACGATCATTTGAAGGCCGCGACGCGCCGCATAGAGTTCATGTGACATTTGCCAGGTACGCAGGTTACTCATTACGATGCTGGTTAGCTTCTCGGCATCTAGATCGGCTTTGTTCCAGTATTCGGCAATATCGTAGTCTTGTACCGCCTTCTGTCGGGGATTAATGCCAGGCTGGCCTGTAAGTAACACGATCCTTACCAGTGAGTCACCCAGGATATTCCTGACAGTGTCAATCAGGTAAAAGCCTGCATCATCGGTTTCCATGATAATGTCGAGTAGAATAAGGCTGATATCTCGATGCCTGGAGAGAACGGTTGCGGCTTGTGCTGCGGAGTTGGCTTTTATGAGCTCTATTTTCTTGCCCATGAACGTGAAGTTGGCTAAAGCCAGTGCAATAACGTCCTGGTAAGACTGGTCGTCCTCGACACTAAGCACTTTCCAGGTTTCTGTTGTCCCCTCGACTGATGTACCAGGCGACGCTGAGAATTCAAATAGTTCATTCATGTAAGCATACCTGCCAAAAAGTTAGCAAAACACTGATCCAGTTGATGGATGAACTGGTGGGCGCGGTACGCTGTTCGTTTGCACATTTCCCTGTGTGAGTGAGGTAAATGCCAAACTCTCTTTTACGACAAGAATCCGGCGCCTTCTTAGACTAAAGTATTATCGGTATTGGCAGGAATTCAAGTTTCAGACAATAAAAAACGGCAATGCCCTATAGGGGATTGCCGCTTTCTAGAACGTGGCGTGCTTAGGCGAACTGAACTTCGAGTTGAGATACTTTTAGCCATTTCTCTTTCTGTAAAACCAAAGAGTGCTTAAGTTCTTTGTATTTAAGGTCGAGCTCAAGACGCTCCATACTTCGCATCAGGTGTTTCTTACGCAGGTTCATTATGCGCTTTTTCGTGGTGTAGTAATCGGTCATTTTTTGGAGTAGAACGTCGTACTCTTTCTGCAAGGTTTGCATGACCTCTTCCGCGTTTGGTAGCTTGGAGACTTTCTGACTTGCACGTTTTAATTGCATCGCCGCGCGGGCTTTTTCAATACGTTCTTCCGGGCAGGTGCGCAGGTTCTTTGTCAGACCTACAAATGACAGACCTTTGATTAGCCATTTTGTTGGGTCAAACTGATACCAGCGAATACCGTTGCGATAGTCATATTCAAAAATATGGTGAAAGTTGTGATACCCCTCACCGAACGTGAAGAAGGCCAGAATGCCATTGTCACGTGCACTGTTAGTGTCGGTGTAAGGCTGACTGCCCCAATAGTGTGCCAACGAATTAATGAAGAATGTAACGTGGTGAACCGCGACTAGGCGAAACACGCCAGCGAGTAAAATCATGCTGAAAATGTCGCCATTTAACCAACCCAAAAAGCCAGTCAGGCCAAAGTTAGCAATCAGCACAATTGGCAGGTAGTGGTTGTGTTGCCACATAACCACTTTGTCTTTCTGCAAATCTTTACAGTTGCTGTAGTCGTCGTAGCGATGTGACTGGTATTCACGCAGCATCCAGCCAATGTGTGAAAACCACAATCCCTTACCTGCGGAATAGGGGTCTTTGTCGTCTTCGTCGACGTGACGGTGATGAACCCGGTGATCAGATGACCAGTGGAGAATACTGTTTTGCAGCGCCATTGCGCCACCAATTGCCAGCACAACTTTTACGACAGGGTGAGCATCATAGGTCTTGTGTGACCACAAACGGTGGTATCCCGCTGTTATAGACATGCCCGTTGCGTAAAACAACACTAGGGTGGTTACGATTTCGGTGGTGTCAAATCCCTGTGTCATTGCCCAATAAGGCACACCAACAAATGCGATGAGTCCGGTGATAACAAACACCAGAATATTGGTGATGATTAAACGTGGCTTTTTCATATGATACAACTCAGCTTACAACTGTACGCTAATTTAGCCTCAAATCGCGTGTTTCGCAAGGAAAATAGGGGTAATATTAACCCTAAGAATAAAGAGAGGACTGCTGTTGAGTCGCCAGGAACAGAAATTAAAAACGCGCCAAAGTATAATTGATGCGGCATTTCAACTGCTTAACGAAAACCGCACATTATCGGCTATAAGTTTGCGCGAAGTCGCTCGGGAAGCGGGTATTGCCCCTACGTCGTTTTATCGCCATTTTAAGGATATGGACGAATTGGGTCTGACGTTAGTTGATGAGGCCGGGTTAGCATTGCGTCAGTTAATGCGTCAGGCTCGCCGACGTATTGCGTCGGGTGGCGGCGTTATTGATACGTCGGTTGATACGTTTATGGAGTTCATTACAGCCAGCAGCAATGTGTTTCGATTGCTCCTGCGCGAACACACAGGTACGTCAGCGGCCTATCGTCTGGCGGTTTCGAGAGAGATCCAGCATTTCACCGATGAGTTGAGTGATTACATTATCGAGCAACTCAAAATCCCACACGATATTGCCGTGCTCCAGGCTGAGGCCATGGTGCGATTAGTCTTCAGCGCCGGTGCAGATGCATTGGAAGCTGACGCGATATTGAAAGCCGCTATCAGTGAAAGAGTGAAGAAGCAATTGCGCTTTATTCAGTTAGGCAGTTTGGCTTTTTGGCAAAAGTGGCCCGACTAACCGGGCCGTGTGAATCACTTCTTGCGTCGCAAAAAGACGCCGGATTCCATGTGATCGGTAAACGGGAACTGATCAAATAAAGCGGCCCGCGTAACTTCATGGGTTTTCGATAATGCCGACAAATTATCGACCAGCGTGTTTGGGTTACATGAGATATAGATAATGTGCTCGAACTGGCTGATCATGGCCAACGTATCAGGGTCTAATCCGGCCCGGGGTGGGTCGACCAATACGGTAGTAAAATTCTTGCTGGTTAAGTCTATGCCTTTCAGACGCTCAAACTCGCGTTTGCCTTCCATCGCTTGAACGAATTCTTCGCTGGACAAGCGTGCAATTTGCACGTTATCGATATTGTTAACCGCAATATTGTATTGCGCCGCTTCAACCGACGGCTTGGCGATTTCTGTGCCTACAACAGAGTCAAATTCACTTGCCAATGGAATGGAGAAGTTACCCGCACCACAGTAAAGCTCCAGTAGATCGCCAGATAACGGCTTCGACTGTGAAATGGCCCATTCCAGCATCTTACAGTTAACTTCAGCGTTGGGTTGCGTAAAGCTGTTTTCGATATGTTTGAATTGATAGGTTTTACCGTTTACTGGCAGTGACTCAATAATAAAGTCATTACCGATTATTCTTTTTTGCTTTCGGGCACGGCCTATCACACTGACATTAAATGTCTGATTCAGTGTCTCGCGCATGTCGTTGGCGGCTTGCTCCCAAGTGTCATCGAGCTGGCGATGGTAAAGTAAACTGATCACACACTGGCCTGATAGGCCGCTCAGGTAATCAATCTGAAACAACTTTTTACGCAACACTTCAGACGGAGTAATGAGTTCCAGTACGCGCGTCATTAGTGCGTTGATTGTTTCTGATGCTGGTGGGAATGCATCTACCCGGTACTTTTGCTTAGTCGCCTGATCAAACATGATGTGGTAGAGGTCATCACCTTCATGCCATACGCGGAATTCTGCACGCATACGATAATGCTGGGGTGGCGAAGCGAATACATCAAGATCGTCGCGGTAGTAAGGAGCCAGCATAGCGGACAACGTATTTGCTTTATTGTCGAGCTGTGCCTGATAGTCTTTCTGCATATTTGCCTGCATCGTCTTAAATTCCCCCTACAATTAAAGGCGGCATTGTAGTGAGTTTTGTCAAAACTTCCACTTTCACGCATCTGCTATTTTACGGTAGTTTAAAAAATAAGCGAAAATAGTAAAAGGACGCTAAATAAACTCACGAACTCGCCGATAAGATCTATGAGGTGAGAGAGGGTTTTTATTATGACAGTTGATTCAATTCCAGCTGGAAAGAGTGATCCTGGGAAAGTTGAGAGTCCCAGAACAAGCTTAAACAAACAGCTTCAGCAAGAAGGCTTGCGCCAGGCGCGTGAGTTTCAGCAATCCACACAGTCTGTTCAGTTAAGCGTTTCACAAACTGCCGTGTCAAATAAAGTGGTGGTCACCGCCATGGAACAGAATGTTGTGGTGAATGAGCGTCGTTTTGACAATAGTCAGTATGCTAATGCGGCGCCAGAGGCATCCAAATCACTATTTGATTTCGAAACTGTAGCCAACAACGTACTGAAATTCGTTGGCGGTGTAGTGCGTGGGGCCGCGAAAAGTGGTGCCGATGACGAAACGTTAACCGACCTGATTGGACAAGCGCGCAGCGGTGTCGCTAAAGGTATCGCGATGGCGCAAAAAGATCTTGCCGGGCTCATGAACAGCGAGATTTCGCAAGGCATAGAAAAAAGCCGTGAGGCTATCGGAAATGGCATAAATGAACTGGAAGATGAAGTCCTGGGCAAAAGTGAAGCGGCTTCAGGTATTATGGCCCAACAGCTATTCGCGCAGAACATGAATGCTGAGCAGGCCGGACTGGTAATTAGAACCAAAGATGGCGACGAAGTGTCTTTGTATTTCGGACAGGCCAGACAGGTTAGCTACAATGCTTCCTACACTTATAATGCACCAACAAATACAGGAAGCGGTTCGTCGGCAACTTCAGAATCAGCGTCGTTCAGTTTTAACCAGTCTTTACAGTATACAGAATACAGCGGGGTCAGCTTTGCGGTTAAAGGCGACTTAGACGAAGGTGAGTTAACAGCGATCAGTGATTTGTTGAAGCAAATTACCGATGTAAGTCGCTCGTTCTTCGATGGCGATATTGAGACAGCATTTAATAAAGCACTCGAACTTGGTTTTGATGAGAATGAACTGGCTGGGTTTTCTTTACAGCTGGATCGAAAGCAAGTCAGTGAGAAAATTGCGGCCTATCAGCAAAATGAAAGCGAAGTAGATAATAAAGAAGCACTGCGTAAACAGTTAGAGCCATTAAAAGCTTACGTAGAGCAATTAAAGTCTATGCAGGACCTGTTAGACAAGACACTCGAAGTGGGTACTGATTACTCAAAAGTGATTAATGGAGTAATCAATCAAATGACAGATGTTCACGTTCCGGATGTGGTGTCAGCAATCAATCGCTTCCATCAGTTTAATAGTAAGCTGACTGACAACACGCAAACTAACTAAAAAAAATAAGCCCCCAATTGGGGGCTTAGTATTTATGGAAGAAAAGTTTGGAAAAGATTAACCGGGTACTTTGTCTTTCGCAGGCCTGACTTTCAACGTCCTGTCCTGGAAAACAGAATCATTAAACTGACCTATGATAGCGTCTACATCGCCATCGACCACCTCAATAAATCCATAGCCTTTTCGTTTTCCGGTTTTCTTATCCTTCATTAAACGGACAGATTGAACCCGAATATGATTTTCAAAGTAGGCCTTTACTGCATCTTCGTTTGCTTTATACGGTAGGTTACCAACGTAAAGCGTAGAGACATTGTCATCCATTACTGTGTCAGAGGAAGATGATACTGGTTTACTCGTAGCTAACAGCGAAGCTATCCATGGTGTAACGATACCGCTAACTAATAAAGAACCCGCTACCACTGCCGGTGTGTACGCATCTAAAGGAAACTGATGAGTGAAAAGGAAACCAACAAGTGCCAGAACGAGACTGATCAAAACACATTGCATTAAGCTGACTTTCATAATGCTACCTTAATAATATTGTTATAGAGAATAGGTTTGCATCGGAAATTTTACTCATTTATAACAAAATGAACAATATTGATTCACAAATTCCTTGCTTTGATGCTTAAATAATCGAGAATTGTTGTGAAAATAAGCGTTTAAAAAGAATTTCAATAAAAACGCCTTAAAATTACAAATAAGTGTTGACGCAAACTCTCAGGGATGTAGAATGCGCGCCAGTTCTGAGGGGCTCCAAGGCAAAAGCCGGAACCTAAAGTGATTTAGAAAAACTCAAAAAGAGTTATGAAGAAAAAGCTTGACACTCAAAACTAACAGCGTATTATACGCATCCCGCTTCGGCAGGTTCTAAAAGAACGCTGAAGCAGCAAACAAGTGAGTTTGCACTGTTCTTTAACAATTTATAACAAGA